>Ga0209045_1001669_pt1 | contig 18811 bp, 19 predicted proteins | sample SaaInlLV_10m_DNA_4_FD_184664 | JGI IMG/M metagenome (GOLD analysis project Ga0209045, IMG submission 184664) | Marine microbial communities from expanding oxygen minimum zones in the Saanich Inlet - Saanich Inlet SI072_LV_200m_DNA (SPAdes) (version 2) | ecosystem: Environmental > Aquatic >...
AAGGCCATTTAAAACACCTTCTTCACTACAATTTGCCATCATTTGCATGCCCACACAAACGCCTAGGACTGGCTTCTTTTGATTTAAAACCAAATCATTTAAAGCATCGAGAAATCCTGATCTATTTAACTGCCTCATTGCATGATCGAAAGCACCAACACCAGGCAGAATAATTTTTTCAACATCTTTAAGATGTTCTTCGACCTTAACAACTTTGTGTGAAACATTAAGACTTTTATAAATATTAGAAAAAGCCTTAATATTCCCCATTCCATAGTCAATAATGCCTATCACCTCTTACCACCTTTTTCCACGCCTAATACGCGCATAACCTTGGCACCAAAATTGTATAACCACATTTGATTTTTATAATCTGTATATTTTTTATTGGGCGCATCCAAATAACCTTGCAGCTCATCTACTGAAATCCCTAACTTGGTGGCGATATACTCAAAATCGTGTTTAATCATTTCTTTGTCAAAAGCTGGAATTTTAAGTTTTTCAAGAGCCTCTTCACGCGTCATTTGACCTGTCAAAATTAAACTTGAGTACTGCACTTTTCTTGTGTCAAAACCAAACTTAGTTGGTAGCCAATAACCTTCATAAAATCTAGTAAACCTTGATTCAAAGTGTTTCTGAGCATAGCGCTGGTAATCCAAATGATCGACAAGAAGCTGGGTCGCTTCCTCTTTATGATATGGCATAAAATCTAGAGGCCTAATCAATTGTATTTTTTTAATATATGGCAAATACACTTTATGCCAAAGAATGTTAGTTGTAGGGAAATTTTTAAGCTTTACTGTTCCGAATTTTTTTTGTATATCTTTAAGTTGACGAGAGTCCGATTGGTAATACATCCATTCCAAAGGATTTCTAATGCATTCAGTTGAGTAATTTCCACCTGTTAATATATATTTAACATTATACTTCGATGCAAATTTGTACATTGTTGCAAAGAAAGCATGGTCTTGTGGTGTGTCAATGTGCGAAACACCGGACTTAAAAAAAGATAGCTGCAAGTCCTTCATCTCTTCCCAGTCAATAACTTCCGTATATAAATCCAAATCCAGCTTATCAACTATCCTTTCAATGTTATGCACAGCCTGTTGTGAGTTCCATCCTGCATCTACATGAAACACTAGGGGGCGTAAACCTAACTTCTCTTTCGCAAGATACACAAGATAAGAGCTATCTATACCGCCACTCATACCTATTATGCAATCAAATTCTTTACCCTTCCCCTCTTTTTTGATTTTATCGGCAACTTTAGATATTTCCAACAAGCCTTTATTATTTGGATTCCAATTTGGCTCTATATCACTATAGTAAGTATTGCAGTGATCACAAACCCCTTTATCATCAAAAGTTATCTTGGTGTCTGTAGTATCCATTACACAGTTAGTACAAATCATATGCCCTATAACTCCAAAAAAATATTATCCATACAATCTATCCATTGCATTCTTTATTGTTTTTGCCTGATCAAACATCTCGACAGCCTCATGAGAAGGTTTATATGTAATTTTTGTTACTTCGACAGCATAAGACATTGCCTTATCAAACCAATTAATATCATCTAACTCGACAATAAATATTCTTTCTTTCATGCATTTTGGTAGATCCTCAATCCAGGTGTTATAAGTAACAGCCACACAAGCACCTAAGAAAATGGATTCGTACACGCTTCGAGGGGAAGAGTCGCTACTTGGTATAGAAATTACAAGCAACGAAGATGAAAGCAACTTATACATATCCGCTTTATTAAGTCTTCCAAGATTTTCATCTTCTTTCTTCATGCTTAACTCCATCTCCTTTCTATAATTCTCTTCATAAAAAGGGTATATAAAACTTATTTCTGTGTTATTTTTGCTAGCGTTTCTAGCAGAGATAATCTCATCTATTCGATAAAGTAAAGTAAACCCTCTAATCGAACAAACTTTAGTCTTATTGTTTTCAAGAATTCTATACTTTAAAATCTCATCAAGATCAATACCATTCTGAATTACGATTGCTTTTATTCCACTCAGGTCAAAAATTCCTTTCCTCATCGACTGAGAGTCTACAGTTACATATTTAGCAGATTGTAATGCTTTTCTTGCAAAAGCACGATACAACTTTGATCTTATGGGTCGGACTAATACTTCACTACCTTGCGGAGTGCCGATGAACTCAACATTAGCAAGAGAACAAAGAAACATGTAATACATTGGTTGAGCATGCAGAACAGAATTTGGATTTTTTCTTACATATTTTTTCAAAAGAAATATCTGTATTGGTAGAACCAATAGTTTAAAAAAATTTCTCCAGATGTTGCCATATTTATTTTGTGATGAGAATAAAAATCTATCTATAATAAAAAGTTTTTCAATTACATCATCGTGCTTTACTATAACTTCAAACCCTTCGCCACCAATTAGATCGGTAAGAAATCTCACATCTCTATCTTGCTCAAGAGATCTGACCGCTCTATACCAATCCATAACATGATAATCTCTAGCACCACCAATTATCACAATACACTTTTTAATAGTCATTTATTATTTCTCAACAGATTCATTGAATTCACTAGCTTCTTATTTAATAAATATTGTTTACCTTCTTACATATCGCCTATACCTAGCTCTTAATATACTGAATTGTCTCTTGAAGGCCATTTTTAAGTTTTGTAAAATTCTCTACTTCAATTGAAAAAAGTCTAGCCATTTTCTCTACTGTTCCATCTGATTGCTCAGGGTCGCCCATAGAAATATCTTGATATGTTTTATTAACATCTACGCCTACAATATCCATCATTTGATTAGCAAGATGATCAATAGTTACAGATTTTCCTGTTAATACATTACTTACCTCACAAACAACACTCTTGGATGCAAGAATAATTGCCCAATGAATAGTATTAACAACATCCTTCACATAAACAAAATCACGAGTTTGATGCCCACCATTAATTGTAATCTCTCGGCCTTCCAAGATCCTATCGGCAAAAATAGAAATTACTCCAGAATAGGGGCTACCAGGATCTTGTCTTGGACCATAAACATTAAAAAATCTTAGCCCAACACTTGATAGTTGATAAAGCTTATGTGCAGTTTTTGCATATAACTCCATTGCATACTTGTCAGTAGCATAGGGACTTAATAAATCAATTTCTTTACTTTCATCATTACCCAGTGTCAAATCACCATAAACAGCAGAAGATGATGCGTAAATTAAAGGAATTTTTCTTACTCTACAATAGTCAATAACATTAATTGTACCGAGTAGATTAGAAGATGAACTATCAGCGAAGTTTGTAATCGACAAGGGTACAGAGGGCTGGGCTGCCAAGTGCACTATTGCATCAATATCAGATACTTTATCAAAATCAAACCACTCTATTTTTTCTTTATAAAACTCTATTTTATCAAAAATAGAAGATAAGTTTGATTTATGACCTGTGCTCAAATCATCAACGATAACGATTTTATGCTTTTTTAGCAAGAGATAATCGCACAAATTTGAACCAATGAAACCAGCACCACCAGTTATTAATATTTTCATATTTTTTGTTTTCCCGAAACCATGGATAATCTATAGTAAAAAGCAATTATATATGCAAAACATATCGATAAATATGGATGCATAGTTGTATTTACAACCATCCCTCCAATAAATACCACTATCGCTAATGAAATTCCAATATCTGGATATTTAACTCCTATTTTTTTCAGTCTGTAAAAAATAACCCCATAGAAATAAAAAAAACCGATCAAACCAAGTGAGTTAAAAACCTCAAGAAATTGGCTATGCATATCATCAGAAAATCCCCTAGAACTCTGTACGAATGGAAATAGAAATTCTACCCAATTCAAGCCATCAATATAACTTCTTATGCCATACACTCTAGATTCAAAATTACCACTTAACATACCTATTTCATAAAACTCATATATAAAGAGATAATAAATTGGAATTATGCTAATTAACAAGGTCAATACCAAACTATACAATGCATGCTTCAAATAATTTAAGCAAAAAAAGCTCCATACAAGTAAAAAAAACATTAGCAAAGTGGCTGTAGTATTAGCACTCGATAATGCCACACTCAATGATAATAAATACACTGAAAATTTAAAAACTTGTCTTAAATTTGATTGCATAAAAGCGCCAGATAGAACGACAAATATAAATGCGTAATACTGTTCATAATTATAAACAGTAAAGCTATCAAATAAAAATACACTCCTTTCAAGAAATGCATCACTGAAAACTGTAATTACTAAAATAATACCTAATGGATACAAAATGTATTTTCTCACTACTAATGAATGATCTTGATTCAAAGTAAACACTTGAAAGAAGTATCTATCAAATAATTCAAGTAAAAATAAGAACATTATTAGCAACAATGTAACTCTGAGCAAAGATGGATTAATCTGCTCATTAAATAAAAAATTAATTACAATGCACAGAATGGAATACAAAAAAAATAAAAATAAATTTCTAATGCTTGTATTTTTACTACTCCATAAAATAACATCTTTTTTAAACAATAATATACTTATCAATAAGAGCGAAACAGGCGTTGTATACAAATATTCTGAATGAATACCGCCCACTCTATTAAAAACAAAGCTTCCATTACTTGAAAATGATAAAAAAACCGGAAGAAAGATCGCTAATGAAAATATTGAAAATTTACTGTTTATAACCATTTTTTTAAAAGCCTAACAAAAAGAATTCCTAATACTTTGTGCTTGATTGATAAATACAAAGCTTTGAGAACTTTATTATCTTTCAGGTGTGCAACTACAAGTTGAGCGTATTGATACTTCAACCCTATAATGGCACATCGATCAGGAAGAAATGATGCAACAGAATCAATACTTTCTTTAGCGCCAATAATATATTGAGAATGTGATAAATTTCCAGAATGTTCTCGATATTTACACAGCACCTCATCAATAGAAATCACTTTATAATTGTATGAAAGTTTTAGGAATACATGATAGTCTGTAGAATTTTTATAATGAACCGGAAACCCTCCAATGTCGTCATACTTTTGTCGACAAACAAGGGTAGAAACAAAGGGTATAAAATTTTCTTTTACTAACTCATCAAAAACATTACTCCCTGAAGGGAGCTCTTCTCTTGGCGGTATCTTCCCTAGTAATTCATTCGTTCCGGAAATAATCTCGCACCTACTATAAACCAAACCGATGTTATGCTGACCATTAATAACGCCGACCTGCCTTTCAAGCTTAATATCTTCCCATAAGTCATCGCAATCTAAAAAAGCAAGATACTCTCCATTTGCTTTATCAATTGCACTTACTCTTGCCCTTCCTAATGGAGTGTTATTTTTAGTATGAAAATACTTAACTTTACTGTCATACGATTGAGCTATTTTGGCACTATCATCAGTAGATGCGTTATCCCAAAATATAATCTCCCAATTAGTATATGTTTGTGAGTACACTGAATCGATCGCTTCTTGAAGATACCTTTCTCCATTATAGCAATTCATAATTACAGAAACCAAGGGGGTATTACTAGCGCCTTGCATACTGATCAATAACCTTCTTAAGTCCATCAACTAAATTAACTTTAGGAGACCAGCCTAACATCCTATTAGCTTTCGATATATCTGCAAATAATTTCATGTTTTCACCAACTCTGTATGGCACTAATCCAAATTGTGGTTTCCCAGACCCAATCAATGATTTAATTAAAGAAATTACATCCTTAATAGAAACTGAGACTCCTGATGCTATATTAATCACTTCGCCATGTGCATTATTATTACTCAATGCTAAGAATATCGCATTGGATATGTCATCTATATGGCAAAAGTCTCTTAACTGCTCACCAGCAGACACAGGAAACTTATTATTATTGATACACCCTTGAATAATTTGTGGAATAAACCTATTATCATCTTGCCCAACTCCGTACACAAGGAATGGGCGAAGAATTACTACTGGAAAACCTTCTGTTCTATATAACATCTGTAAAAAATGGGTGGCTGCCGATTTAGCAAAAGAATAGGGGGATATTGGCATCTCTCTTTGGTTTTCATTTTGAGGTGCAACACTACCTCCATATTCATCACTACTACCAACCTGAATAAAGCTTTGTAGATTGGTTTTATTGATGCAGCTCACTAAATTTACAGTGCCATTGAAGTGCACCTTGAGAACCTCACTACCGCCATCAAAGTAACTCGCATGGTTAACATATCCACCCAGATTTAATACATAATGAAAGTGCTTGTCTTTTAACTCTAACAACAGGTCTTCTTTCTTAGTAATATCTACTGCAATATATTCAACACCTTTAAGTTGCTTAGATGACGGGCAATTATTTTTAGAAATGATTGATACTTGGAATCCACGATTTACAGCCTCTTTTGCTACATTTACACCGATAAACCCGGTGCCCCCTATAATCAATAACTTACCACTGCTTGAGTTGCTATTCTTTCTCATAATTCATCACAATCACACTATCGCCTTAAGTTTCATTCCAATTATAATCAAAGCCGTACATATCAACGTTTTCACTTTCATTTGTATTGTGTTCGATGCTTGCCAAATTAAGCAGCATATTCTCAGCAGACACACCCTTAAAGGCAAGCCATAAACCAGGCTCCACTGTCAACCTTTGGTAGTTATTTTTTGATAGCTTAACGCTATAAAAGCTGTTGTCATCATAAACCACAAATTTAATCTCACCTGTCACAACAACTAAATTCAATGTCATTTCAGTATGCTTTTTCCAGCCTTTAACCTCGCCCTGATTAACGGTTGAGAAATAAGCCTCCCCAAATCCAAAAAACCCATCATCGCTTGCCTTCATGGCGTGAAAAATATCACCCTTAGGGTGCGTGATTTTCTTTAATGGTGTTAAGGTTACGCCGTCCATTTAAGTGATTTAGACTTGGCAATATTTTCATATTCACTAATCTGCTGAATTGTTTTAGCCATCATATCTTCATTATCTTGATAATGATCGTAATACCATTCGGAAGTAAATTTAATGGTATCTTGGTAGTCTAATGTCGCCTGCCATTTCAATGATGCAAGTGCTTTGTCGCAATTAAGTTTCAGCAATCCGGCCTCATAAAACGGAATATTGTCTGTTATGGTAAATGCATCGGACGCATCATCAAAATGCCAATATTTACTCAAGTCTTCCAACAGCTCTACAACAGTATGATTTTGTTCTGCACGAGGTCCAAAATTAAAACCTTCGCCGCTCAAACCTTTATCATTGCAAAGTGCTTGCCCTAAATTTAAGTATCCACTAAGCGGTTCCAAAACATGTTGCCAAGGACGTGTTGCTTCTGGACTTCTTATTTCGACACTTTCAGATTTACTCCAAGCCTCAACACTATCCACGACAATTCTATCTTGCGCCCAATCACCGCCGCCAATCACATTGCCTGCTCTGACAACTGCCAAGCGCACATTAGATTCTTTTGACTTGAAAAATGAGTGATAGTAAGACTTAAATATTAACTCTGCTGCGCCCTTAGAGCCACTGTAAATATCTTTACCACCCATCGGGTCATTCTCTTTGTAACCCCAAACCTGTTCAACATTATCATAGGCTTTATCGCTAGTAATAATAATAGCCGTGCATTGATGATTTGAAATTCGTAACGCTTCCAATAGATTGGTCGTACCCATCACATTTGATGAAACAGTTTCTAATGGGTCGCTATAAGAAGTGGATACAATTGCCTGGGCTGCTAAATGAAAAACAAAATCTGGCTTTTCATCTGAAACAACCTGACTAAGAAGTTCAAAATCACGAACATCAACATTACAATGTTGAATCTTGTCAGATATCTTTAATATATCAAACATTGATGGCTGAGTCGGAACATCTTTAGAAACGCCAATTACATTGGCGCCCAAGTTTAGCAACCATGTTGTTAACCATGTGCCTTTGAAGCCGGTATGCCCTGTTACTAGTACCTTTTTTCCTTGGTAAATATTGTCAAACATTACTTATCCCAAACCATCCAAGGTGCATTTTGATTTTCACACATATCATTAAGCTTAATTTTATCCCTTAGAGAATCCATCGGCATCCAAAAGTCATTATGCTTATAAGTATAAATTTCCCCATCTTTGGCAAGATTTCTAAGTGGCTCTTGCTCAAGAACAGCATCATCCCCTTGTGGGATATAATCTAATACCTCTGGCTGACAAACAAAGTAACCTGCATTGATCCAAGAGCCGTCTCCTTTTGGTTTTTCTTTAAATGCCACCACCTTGTCATTCTCATCAATATCAAGCGCACCAAATCTACCGTCTGGTTGCGCAGAAGTCATTGTCATTAACCTGCCATGCTGCTTATGGAAGTCAAGCGTTGCTTGAATATTAATATCAGCTACGCCATCACCATAAGTCAATAAAAATGGTTTATTACCAATATGATCTTTTGCTTTTTTAACTCTTGCACCAGTCATTGCATTCAAGCCAGTATCAAGCAAGGTCACCCTCCATGGCTCACTAGAGTTATTATGCACTTCCATATCTCCACTTGACATATCAATCGTCACGTCACTCTGATGCAAGAAATAATTAGCGAAGTATTCTTTAATGTAATAACCCTTATATCCAAGCAAGATAACAAACTCATTAACCCCATGATGAGAATAAGTTTTCATAATATGCCACAATATCGGCTTGCCACCCACCTCCACCATTGGCTTCGGCTTAATATCAGTTTCTTCGCTAAGGCGTGTTCCAAAACCGCCTGCAAGTATTAGTGCTTTCATATTTTTATGTGTGCGTTAATAATCTTAAAATTTCTAATATCTTTATTTTTTCCATTTTGTTTGATAAAATTTTCATCATCAACCTTGTCGTAATAAATTCTTAGCCTCTTTATACCATACATATTCTTGTTTTGGTATTCTCCAGTCTTCGCCATACGTAAATTTCAAAACTTCTTCAGGCTCAACTGGCACAACAACATCCACACTTAAGAAGTTCATTACCTTGCATTTCATTAACTCCATTGGGTAGCTATAACCAATGAAGTCAAGTTTTTGATACAAATTTTTATGTAGCTTACTCTTGAATGTTTTTGGCAAAATAAATTTAACAAAAATTAGTGGGATAGTTAACAATAATTTAATAAGCTTTATAGTTTTTCCATTACTAGACTCAATAGCTTTACTTATGTCCATATCAGTAGCAATAAAATTTACAGCAAAATAATAAAACTTAAGAAAAATACTTTCAGGTATCGCAACCCATTTGATGTATGCCTTGTCTACATCTCTGCTATAAAAATTAATATCTACTCTTTTATCAACTGCAGCAAAATGCAAACTGTTTATTTCTTCTGGCACAACCTCTTGTTTAAAGCGCTCGTCCGCAGAAAATATTTTTAATATCTCTTCTTTGGAGCATTCATCATCCCACACTGCAAAGTCAATATCATGGTCCCATGGTAAAAGTCTATTTTCACGAATGATGCCCAGTAATGTGCCATGACAAATCCAGTAATTGATATTGTTATTCGTTAAAATTTCAACAGCTATTTTAAAAATAGCATCATCTTTATCTGCGTCTATCATTTTTGTAAAATAATTCTCATTAACACTGGATTGTCATTCTTGTAAATTGACAAATTATCTTCCTCAGTAAAATACAACTCTTTAAAGCCTAAATCTGAAACCTGCTCTCGAAATACTTTAGAGTTAATAAATCGCCTCTTATGACTATCGGTAATAAATGTGTTTTCTCCACAAGCCTCACCAACACCGCACAAAGAATCCTTAGTTGTCCTAACTTCAATACAAAACAAACCGCCACTACTTAAAGCGTTATAAACATTTGGTAATAATAGCACTTCATCGTCTTTCGTAATAGAGTGTATAGTGAACCTTGAATAAAAGGCGTCTATTTTTTCATACTGAGTGTAGTCTTCTTGAACAAAATCTAGCGCTTCAGGATGTAAATACTGACCAACTTCAGCATCAAGACTTTGCTTCTCAATATCAATTGCAGTAGTACTTTGATCAATAGCAATGACATTGTGATTGTGATGGGCAAGAAAAATTGCGTCTCTGCCATTGCCTGATCCCAGCTCTACAATATTTAAGCTTCTTTCGGTAAAAAAACTATCTAAGCAAAATTGTGCAAAACTACTACACTTGCTAATGCCCTTATCTTTACCGTGTCGTTGATAATAAATATTCCAGTATTTTTTATCCATTAAACCTACTCTTTATAAACCTTAAATACAAAATACACTCCAGCAATATACATAATAATTGCCCTTAAGATTATGAAGGCTGATATAACTAATAGTAATATCGATAAATCATAATTAAAAATAAAATCTACCGTCAGTATAAGTAATAATGAATCAATACTTCGAGCCCTATCATCTAATAATGACACATACCGAAGATACCATTTTTTTAAATTACTATCACGATTGCCCTCACGACGAATATCATTCTCATACACCCCATCTCTGATTTTATCCTTGGTTATATCTAGCACCACTCCCACATATTGAGAATCGGAATACAATCGAAAATCAGTTGCTAATAACGTAAATGACAATACTGGAAACAAAAACATTAGTTCAGGAAAGTAGCCAAGTGTATAGTAAATAAAAACTATTCTAAAAGCGGCATCGCTTACATATGCACCATAACTATCAAAGACATGTCCTATAAATGAAGTCTTATTTAAACGCCTTGCCAAGGTGCCATCAGAACAATCTAATGTACCTTTAGTAAAAACCATAAATATACCAATATAAAACAACGTCTCTTGAGAGCTATGCAATAAAAATGCCCCCATCACACCAGTTAACGCATATAGGAAAGTAATAAAATTTGGTGATTTAATGATTTTTTGTGTAATAAACAAAAACAACGAAGCTGTTTCCATATAATAAATACCCTTAAACAATGTATAGGGTGATTTAACGTTCCATAAATGTCCCCAACGCGTTAATTGGACGTTATACATTTCTTTTCTAATTTTTTTGTATTTCTCCATGTTTTTTTATATTCCCCTTTTAATTTAAAGTATTTTAGTCAACTCTTTAACTAAAATTTGTTTATTAATATTAAGTGGGTGGTTTTTTAGCCTTTCAATGTTAACCGAATCAACAATCAACTCTAAGTCTTGTTGCTTAACACCTAGTTTAGACAGATTTACCTCTAGACCACTTGTTTTCATTAAATCACGCCAATACTGATCAAAATTTATAACGTCAATATTTAACATATCTGCAATATTTTTCATTACTTGTTTTAACTTATCATCCCCTAAACTAGCATTAATTTTTCCTACAAACCCTAACGTCAAAGCAACAGCGTGTCCGTGTGGAATATCATATCTACTTGTCAGAAAATAAGACAAAGCATGTGGTAACGTGGTTTTTGATTCATTAATTGCCATGCCCGACAGGTATGCAGCATTTACCATATACTTGGTAGTTTCTTTATCATTTTTTAAATAGTTTTGTATATTCTGACTAATTAGAGTAATGGATTTTTCAGCATTCTCTCTACTAGATGGGGTAGAATCAACTGACCAAAAGGACTCAATAGCCTGAGAAAAAGCATCGAACACGGTGCAAGCCTTAAGATAGTCTGGCATTTTTTGAACTAGTGAAGAATCTGCAATTACGTAATCTGGCAATAGGTGTTCACTAACAACTGAATATTTTTCCTCTTGAAGATATACGACACTAAAGCTAGTTGCCTCACTACCTGTACCTGCAGTAGTCGGCATCACCAATAATGGCAAAAATTTATCAGCTATCGTCTCATTTCCTTTAATAACACTTTCGTAGTTATGAGTAGACAATGCCACTGTACTAATTAACTTTGCAGCATCAATAATTCTACCGCCTCCAATAGCAATTACCATATCTGAATTGCATTGTCTTAGTTGCTCACATCCATCAACTATAGTTTCCAAATTAGAATCAGACACAATAAAGAATTCCGTATTAATTCCTTGTATATAAGGTTCTATTAGGGTCTTTATGGATGAAAAGGCATTATTACCAACAACTATAAAAATATTTTTTATTTGTAAATCAGTCAAAATATCAGTCAATACTGACAAGCCTTGATTTATAAATGCTTTTTGCATTTATTTAGTGCCGGGTATAAATTCTAAGATCTCCTTAATGGGCATACAATCTGGCTCAGCTTCTAAACTTCTGCCATTCTCTAGGACAGATTTAGCAACCTTTAACATTGCAGGATAAGCAGCTCTCAACATGTGATTAGCAGTAACAACAACATTAACACCCATATCAATAAATTCTTCCACTGTGACAGCGTTGAAGCTTGTAGGCACCACCACTACAGGTGTATTTTGGTCTTCCGCTCTAAACTTTTGCATAAATTCTATAATCTCTGCTGGATCTTTGTGTCTAGAATGGATCATAATTCCATCAGCACCCGCCTTAATATAGGCATCTGCACGAATTAATGCATCATCCATTCCAGCCTCAAGAATTAATGATTCAATACGTGCAACGATCATAAAATCATCGCTAAGTTGAGCTGCTTTACCTCGAGCAATTTTGTCACAAAAGTTTTCAATACAGTCTTGTGTTTGTTTAACATCATTGCCAAATAATGAGTTCTTTTTAAGGCCTGTTTTATCTTCAATAACAACCGCACTAACACCAGCTCGCTCCAAACTACGTACAGTGAATTCAAAATGTTCAGTTTTACCACCAGTGTCTGCATCAAAAATCATTGGTTTAGTGGTTACTTCAAACATATCATTCACTGCATTTATGCGAGAAGTCATATCAATAGCTTCAATGTCGGGCTTACCCTTGGCCGTTGAATCTGTCAAAGAACTAGACCAAACACCGTCGAAGCAAACATTTTCACTATTCCTTTCAACAACTGTATTTTCTGCGATTAAAGCACTTAGTGCATTATGCGCCTCCAAGATACGAACAATTGGCTTGGCATGTATTAGTCTTCTAAGTCTGGCTCTTCTTACATCAACCGTTGTACCAATTTCTGCCAAAGATTTGTTTAATTGCGTTGATGATATTCCGTGCGTGTATGCAATTTCAATTAATTCACCACCCCAATTAGCAAGAACGTCCATCACTTGCTGTCTTGTTTTAATCTGAACTCCTTCTTTCCAATCATCGCCATGAACTACAAAGTCAGGTTTAATCTCCTTAAGATTGGGCCTGTAATCCAAAGTATCTTGAGCAATAACTTTTGTTACACCTTTGATATTTTCAACCACTTCCTTTCTTTGTTCAAAGGACATAAAAGGAAGTCTTTTATAACTTGCTATTGCCTTGTCAGTAAGTAATCCAACTGTCACCTCGCCTAGTTTTGAAGCTTCTTTTAAGATGTTAATATGCCCTGGATGCATTAAATCTGCACTCATACCAACATAAACTTTTTTACTCATGATAACTTTCCATAATAAATTCCATTAAATTTTCTTTATTCTCTTTTGGCGTTGTAGTAGGCCTACCCAAATCTTTACGAAAGCCTTTTTTTACTTTTACTTCTACTTCTACTTCTACTTCTACTTCTACTTCTAAAAACACTTCACCTTCAAACGCCTTTAAATCTTCAATACATTTTACAACTTCATTATTTGTTTCTGCCTGCAAAATCAAATCATACCCACAGGCTTTCGCAATACTTTGAAAATCAGTAGTGTATCCATAAGCAGCCCGATATCAATAAAATGGTTTTGCTGTGAACGTTAACGGGACAGCAGTGATTTTCAATAATTATTATGTCTGTTTATGTAATGTGGTCTCATCGGCAGAATCGCCATATTTATATTTAAATCTTTGCGGGTCCTTTTCGAGCAACATATTATTTGCCATTAGGTTAGTTTCAGAAACAAATTTTTCGAATTCTTCTGCGCTCGTAAATCCATCAACTTTTATCAATGAAGATCTATACATTAAGTCATTAATATCAGTACCTTCCCAAAACAGATCATTTCTTATTACTTGCCGATAAATTGGCGTACCAGGCAGAGGACTTAAGATTGCAAACGAAAAACTATCTGCACCAGATTTCATAGCAAAGTTAATTGTTTCTTGCATATTTTCATAAGTTTCTCCTGGGAACCCTAATACCCAGAAAGTATGTACTAGCATTCCAGACTTTTTTGCATTTTCAATTGCAGGCCTTATAGAATCAATATTAAGCTTTTTCTTAACAATATTATCCATTACGTCTTGAACACCAGTTTCACAGGCCAAAGTAATTTGGTAACAACCAGAGTCGTGCATTGCTTTGAACATCTCAGGTTGTTTCGAAGCATGGTAGTTCACTTTGACGCCGTTCGGAGTACACCATGGTAGGCCGATTTTTTCCAACTCAGAACAAAGATCAAGCAAATTATTACAACGTGCTGTAATTGTGTCATCTTCAAATTGCAATTCACCGATATTATAATCTCTGCACGCATTCTTAATCTCGGTAATAATATGTTCCGTTGAGCGCCAACGAACTTTTGCACCCCACATATCTGGAGTTGTACAAAACGTGCATTTCTCTGGACATCCCCTTGAAGCCATAACACTTAACACTCTTTTCGACCTGGATTTAGGCGAATGAAATGCACCAATATCAAAATAACCTTCCATATTAACTAGATCTCTAGCAGGAAAAGGTAATCCATCCAGATTTGATATCGTGTCTGGTGTGTCAGCAATATATATTTTATTTTCAATATGATTTTTAAATACAAGTCCTCTAATGTCTGTCAAATCCATTTTATTTACTAGAGAAGTAACAAGTTTAGGGAATTCATAATCAACCTCGCCATACATAGCATAATCAATATTTTTGTCGTCCAAGTCGATAAGCTGTGCAGGAAATAAAGGATCTAATGATGTCTTTGATAATTTATAATCCCTTATAGCACTCGAGATATGATTTCCGCCAAGCACAACTGTAATATTTCTATTTACTTTTTTTATAATGGATGCAATATTATGTGCGGATTCCATTAAATTGGAAAATAATGCTGATATTCCTACTATATCTGGTGAAAAATCTGAAATTAGTGTGATGAGTTCTTCTTCTGATTGACCGATCATAACCATACTTCTATTTATGGGTATACGATTATTCCAGCCCTCTAAAGCAGCATCATGTACCTTTACATGGTGCCCCTGATCTCTCATCACTGCTGCTGAAAGCATTAAGCCTAGTGGTGGCTGTATTCTATTTAACCCATTTTCCATACCCTTCAAATTAGGACTCAATAGTAGTACTCGTGCTTTTTTACTCATGATAGCTTTCCTTAATAAATCCCATTAAATTTTGTTTATTCTCTTTTGGTGTTGTAGTGGGCCTACCCAAATCTTTACGAAAGCCTTTCTTTACTTTTACCTCTAAAAACACTTTACCTTCAAGCGCCTTTAAATCCTCAATATATTTTACAATTTCTTCATTTGTTTCTGCCTGTAAAACCAGATTATATCCACTTGCTTTGGCAATGCTTTGAAAATCTGTAGTGTAGCCAACTGTAGGCTGACCCCCAACAGAATCATGAGCGCCATTATTAAAAATAATATGTTTAAAATTATCGCACTCTATATTGCCATTTATTGCCATAGAGCCCATATGCATTAAAGCGGCCCCATCACCATCAAGACAAAAAACTCTTCTATTTGGCTTTTGCAGAGCAATTCCTAATGCAATTTGGTTAGCATGCCCCATGCCACCAACGGTTAAAAAATCTTTTTCATGTCCTTGTTTTAATTCTTCTCTATATTCGAATAACTCTCTTGAGGCAACACCTGTGGTAGTTACAATAATGTCACTATCATTTAAATTATCAACAATAATTTTAATTGCATCCTCTCTAAATAGAGGCAAATTAGCCGTCTCATCTTTTTTAAGTTTATATTCAGAAAAGCTACCTTTTTTCACAACAATTGCATAAGGTGCATTGTTTTTTAATGCTTCCTTACTCGCTTTCTTTATTATTTCTTTAGCTTGTTCATCACTTGTATCTATAGACAAAACTTTATATGGTACTTCCATCACTTCTAACATCTCAAGTGTTACTCTGCCTTGTTTTTTATGCTGGGGCTCATCTTTGACATTAGGCTCACCTCTCCAGCCAATCATTAGTAACATCGGAACAGAGTACACATCAGTATCTGCTAAAGATAACAAAGGGTTGACAATATTGCCGAGTCCAGAATTTTGCATATAAATTAATGGTAATTTACCACTCGCTAAATAATAACCAATACCAAGCGCCAGAGCATTGCCCTCATTAGCGGCAATAATATGATTTTTAGAATCTACATTATCCGAAATATAGGCACAAATATTCTTTAAAAGAGAATCTGGTACACCTGAGAAAAAACCGATATCGTACTTAATTAAATTTTTGAAAAAGGATTGAGTATTGATCATATTTTTATATTTTTATATTTTTATATTTTTATATTTTTATATTTTTTAAATATTCTCCTAGTTTTAAAGACATCGCAATAATTGTGTAGGTTGGATTAACAACTGATGAGGTGGTAAATACTGAGCTACCAGCTATATACAAGTTTGATATTCCAAAAACCTTACAATTTTTGTTAACCACACCAGTTTTAAAGCCATCTGACATTCTAGTTGTCCCAATGTGATGATTGACTGGATCATTTATTTTATATGATTCTCCAGTTAGTAGCTCATTTTTAAATCTAATTCTACCTGTATTCAATGCGCCAAGCTCACAAGCCATTGCCTCAACAGATTTAATGACTGTATTCTTCTCGATCTCACTAATATCGTCCCAATACATGTTAATTTTTGGAATTCCTAAAATATCATTAGTCTTATGCAGACTTAAATTATTTGATAGTCTGGGAGGCTGCTCGAGTGCAACGGTCAAGTTCCAAAGTTTAGACGAATATTTCCCGTTTATTCTACAGGCAGTCTTTTTTACACTCGATACAAAATTAAAGTTACCAACAAGCTTGTCAAATTCAGTAAATACTCTGCCTGATATATAAGTGCTAGGATTAGCCAAATCTCTATATTGTGAGATGGAAAGCATGTGTCTCAAAACTTTTTGTTTTGATCTTTGTTTTGGAGACATTTCAAATTGCACAATATAGTCATCATTATATTTTTCTTCTTCAATACACTGGTCAGGTGATGACTTATGAATTTCACCCACATTAGCCACACCCGGATGACTCATAAAGCAAGAGCCCACAAATCCACTGTCATTTCCTATTCCATTCTTATAATAATCATTTGATGCTAGCAATATTCTAGGATTCTCTAAAGCGCCACAAGCCAATACAAATATCTTTGCTTTAATAGTGGCCTTGTTGCCGTTTAAGTCAGCAATTGAAGCACTCTGAATGTCTTTTCCTGAACTGTTTAGATTCAATTTAGTAACAGTCGAATGAAAAATAATATCAGTATTTAAAGAAGACTCAAAATCTTTCTTATACTTTTCGCCAAAGTCTCTATTTTTTACATTAGAAACTTGAAAGACGCCCCCTGATAGAAAAGAATCATCTCTGTTAAATTCTTTAAAACTTATCCCATCAAAAGTATCTTGAAAATAATCTTTACTATAAAATTTTTTATAAGATATCCCAAGCATCTTTGCAGCTTGTTTGTAATATTTTTTTAAATCGTCTAAAGAAATCGGCCAACCGCTCAAAGGGATAAAAGATTTCTTATCAAATTCGTCGCTCTTAAATGGGCTGCAATAACCTGCCCATAATTTACTGGTACCGCCAAAACATCTTATTCTAGATGCGTCAAGCGACAAGAAACTTGGTCCAGAATTCTCTCCTTTGTTTAATTGCTGATATTTAGGCTCTGGAAGCATACCACCCGATTCAAGCATCACAATACGATGATCTGTATCCAATAATTGTTTGGCCACACTGATACCTGCAGGGCCTGTACCAACAATACATATGTCATATGTTAAAGTAGACTCAGAAGAAATATCTTTTAAATCTTTAAACATGCTTCTTTCTAAGTGTTAACACCTTAGACTCTGTTTCTGAAACAATCCAGCCATTCATTAACTGAATCTTTCCTAATTGGTATTCGTCCTTAATCATTTGATCAACAACAGCAATAGTCTTGACCACACCTAAACTGGCCAGCATTGAAAGTAACTTTTCTTCAAATAAAAAAATCTGAATGTTGGTATTTAATATACCCTCTATAGGAATAGCACTTTCATAATTAGAGAAAAATGATTCAATATCATCAGCTACTACTGTGTGTGTTTTCCAATAAAGAAGCCCTGACACTGAAAGCAGCCCTGAAAGTATAAATGCTCTTCTACTAACCTTCATAAATAAAATTAGAATGACAAGTAGTCAGTCTATTGACACCTTAATTGTTATTTTCTTAATTGTCTGAGGAAGCTCCACACAATGTTGTGGGGAATGTCCATCATTTTCAAACATAATAGCAAATACTCTATTGCCTATATCTACGTGTGTTGATTGTGTATGTGGATTAATAAGAATAGTGCGATCCCTTTCTTTGTCATAAGGAATCTTGATATCCATATCAGCTATAGGAGACCAAAAAACCCGTTCAGTACCAATAACAGGATATTGAATATCAATAACATGTTTATGTGATTCAAATTCAAAAATTTTTCTACATACCGTTTTATATTCTTCAACAATCGCCTTTACACGATTGTTGATAGTATAAACCCCTAGCTCTATATCAGAATCTACACCCTTAAGAAATGCAAGCCCTGAATATATATCATCAGATAGTTCTCTATATAAATTTATATTATCTAACGTATCAATAATCATTATG
>Ga0209045_1001670_pt1 | contig 18809 bp, 8 predicted proteins | sample SaaInlLV_10m_DNA_4_FD_184664 | JGI IMG/M metagenome (GOLD analysis project Ga0209045, IMG submission 184664) | Marine microbial communities from expanding oxygen minimum zones in the Saanich Inlet - Saanich Inlet SI072_LV_200m_DNA (SPAdes) (version 2) | ecosystem: Environmental > Aquatic > Marine...
CCGCTCAGGGAGCGCCGAAAACTGCCAAACCCCTGCCGTCGAACGGGCCCCCGGCCTCCCGAATCTGAGCTCAATCGACCCCCAGCTTAACGGTTACGAAAATGCGATTTCTAAGGGATGAAGAGAGCACTAAGACAGCCCTAAGACCACTGAGGAGAGGCCGTTGTGTTGGTCCGACCCGAATCCCGCAACCCCTTGTTCAACGCGTCTCGTCGGGGAAAGATGCGATGATGTCATCCGGGATGGCCGCGATCGCGCCGCTGAATTCTGCGGCGGACGCGAATCGCGCATCCGGCTCCTTGTGCAGGGAACGCAACAGGAGAGACTGCACCTGAGGCGGAAGGGACGGCACGAGGTCCGCCGGATCGCGCACCGCCGAATTGCACACGTTGTACCCGATGGCCATCGGCGACGCGCCTCTGAAAGGCTTCTCACCGGTGATCAGTTCGTAGCTGACGGCACCGACGGAAAAGAGATCGGCGCGGTGATCCACGGGGCCGCTCTGGAAGCTCTCGGGTGCCATGTAGGCAGGTGTTCCCATCACGTCATGAGTCGCCGTGAGGGCTGAATCGTGCAGTCGGGCGATGCCGAAATCGGTGATCTTGATGCGCTGATCAGGACCTATCAGAATGTTGGCTGGCTTGATGTCTCGGTGCAGAATATGCTGCCCATGGACGGCCACGAGGGCGTCAGTGATCTGCCCTATCACGCTGAGTTTCTGGGCGAGCGTCAGATTGTCACCCGCGATGTACCGCGTCAGGGGATGCCCAGACACATACTCCATCAGCAAGTATGGCGCCTGCTTCCCTTTGGTGGAGAACCCCAGTTGATGGATCCTGACCACAGCCGGGTGCTCGATATTCGAGAGAATCTCCGCCTCTCGGAAGAAACGCTTCATCCGGGCGACGCTTTCCCGGCGGTCTCCATGTTCACGAAGGACCTTCATTGCGAACTGACGGTTGTCCTTCTCCACAAGAAACACAAAGCCGGTCGTGCCTGACCCAAGCATGCGGATGACCCTGTACCCCGCCGCCACCGACTCCAGGATCTCGGTGGCCGGCCCCGCGTCGGCCACGGTGCCCGGCAGTGCCGGATGGTGGTTCCGCTGAATCCCGTCTTGGTCGGGCTGTTCGGGGGAGAGCTCTGATGGATCCAGCGCAGTGATGACCCCTTTCTGGTCCACGATGACAAGCGTGTCGCCGGCCGTGCGCATCGCGCTAAGGAAGCTCGCACGGTTCACGGCCAACGCTTCCACCGTACGTTTCCTCTCGATGACGCTGGCGAGGACGTCTGCCGCAGCTTCGAGTGCGGCCTGCTCGGCTTTCTCATGCGTGTGGCCTTCTTCGACGTAAGTGTTCAGCACACCTCGAACATGGCCATCAAACATGATCGGGACACAGTAGTGCCCGTGTGGCGTCATGCCCTGATGATGGATCTCGTGGGATTCATCGAGGTGCCCCGTGAACACGGTTTGGCCCGATGCCGCCGCCCGTCCGCAGTGACACGTACCGAACGGGACGGACCTGCACAGCTCGCACAACTCTTGAGCCAACCCGCACTGCGCCGCTAACGTGAGGGTGTCAGACTCATCCTCAACGAGAGAAACGCTGCCGCGCGACTCAATCTTCAGCCACGGCAAAGAGACGATCAACCTAAGCGCTCGATCCAGGGTCTCGGTGAGTGTCAACGTTTCAAGGGACAGATGCAGCAGCGCGTTGATCATCGCCTGCGTGTTCTGGTGCCAGCGGTTCCTCTCTTCGGCCTGAACCCGCCTGAGCAACGCACCAAGTTCGGTCGCAGCGACGGACACCATCTCGAGGGCCCACCCGTCTTCGTCCCGTGACTCGAACATGAAGAATGCAAGCACGGCCAGCACCTGCTTGTCAGCCACAATCGGCACTCCCACAGCCGCCTTCAGGCCCACTTCTCTCGCAATGTCGACGCGCAGAAAACGTGTTTTCGGCAGGGCTGAAACGTCAGGAATCCACTCCGGTTCCTTTGAGGTCCAGACACGCCCAGGCAGCCCAACGTCGGGGGGGAACACAACGTGACGACTCGACTCCCGATAGGAGGCGAGTTCGGGGGCGGGGGCGTGGCACTGTTGACTGCATTCCAGAACATCCCCGGCGACGGACGGAATCCAGGCTTCACCGTAGTCCCACCCCGTTTCTTCACACACGGCGCGGAGAGTCGTCTGGAGTGCTGTCCTGAAATCATTCGAGGTGCTGACGGAGCTGATGAGTGTGCGGAGAAGTCGCCGTTCCACGTCGCCATAGCGGGCAGAGGTGCTGGCGTCGTTGGGACCGTTCTCCATCGACCATCTCCTTGCCCCTACGCACGCTCAATTGCGGTAGTGTGGCCTGGACCACGATGCGCTGGGCCATGGCCCCCCTGGCCCAGACCGACTCGTTCCCCCGGAAGCCAAGCGCTGTGGCTATGGTGGCTGCCTAGAGAAAATCAACGGGCTGAACTGGTAGGGATTTCTTTTCCGGCCACGGGAAGGAAGGTAGCGCGGCGCGATGGCTGATGCGAGGGACTCGCACGCGTCCGTCCTCCCGAGGGCGGGCATGACATGTCTGTGGGGTACGCCTGCAAGCGGCGCTGTGTGTGCCCGGCGTGCCATCAGAGCCGACCGAAGGGAGACGGTCCGCATTCCACCCTAAGTTCCGCAGTCATATTCTCGTAACGTGGAAACGGTTGCCATGCCACGGGGACTGTTCCCGAGAAACTCAAACGCATTGGCTGGACGCCCCCTCGGCCCCCGCCTCCATCGATCCACGCGACGCCCCGGCAGGGCCGCAACTTAGGAGAGCGGTCTTCCTGTGTCGCCCCCCCCGGCACGGCTCCCGGCAGTCGCTGCTCTGTCCGGACAACGCACGGCAGCTGCACCACTGCCATCTCCAGCAGCCGTTTCAGACTGCCTCGCCTTGACAGAGACGCTCTCTCGGCGTTTGGTAGTCCGCTGTTCTGAGCCAACCAGGGAGTCACTGCAGCCATGCGCACAATCATCGCATTAGGAGTTGTTTCCATGATGTCATGTTTTGCCGGGGAACGCATTACGGCATACCGCAAGGGCAATGAGTACTGGGTGAAGAGCAGCTTCTCTGCGGAGAAGGAAATCATCATTCATCGATTCCAGTGCGGCGGCAACAACAGCCCGAACGAGGCCGCTTACCTGGTGCCTGAGGGAACGCCGATAGTGGACTATGGGAAAGGCGAGAGAATACACCGGAACGGGGACGAACTCCCGGCGTTCCCTGCCCTGAGCCACGCCACTCTCGGAGGCAACCACGGGTCCCCGTTTGCTCGGGAGATGCTCGTGCCCGGACACGGGCTGGACGTCTCCGCCATCGGCCGGTGCCTCACCGATGGGACCGGCACGCCATTCTACGTGGTGAAGGTCATCGACGCGGACCGGTTTCTGATTCACCCGGAAAGCGCCAGGTTCGGCTACCCGAAATTCAAGGCCCTCAGGAAGGACGCGAAGCTGTTTTGGCCGGATGGCGGCGAACTCAAGTACGAAGAGGCCAAAGTCACACAACTGTGGCCGGGAAACCGCTTTAGCGACTATCGTCTCCTCGTCGACGGCAAGACGCCGTTGCCCGACCAGACGGAGGTCGAGTGCGAGTTCCTGGACCACGTCCTTGACTACAGCGTCATCATGCCCGATTCGCTGGTGGACACCGTCAAGAACAATCCCGGCAAAGAGACCGATTTCCTCGACAAGGGACTCTTGCTGCTTTTCAGCGTGAACACGTTGCTGCGCTACCAGGGCTACGGTGCCTGTACGGTGGATGTGACGGTACGTGCGGAGAACGACTTCGGCGGCTTGAGATGCCTGGGGGTGATGTTCGGTTGGGGTGGTGGCTCGATTGCCCAGAAAGAGACGGAAGAATTCTACATCCCGAAGCTGAAGTCGATCACCGCCCCCTCCTACGGGCCAGAGAAGATCACGTACAACTGCGACTTCTCCGCCATCTACCGTATGCCCAAGCCATGGCCGGTTAACTACGACATCTCGAAGGCCGATTGCCTTGATCCGGAAGACATGCCGGACCGCTTCATCCGAGTCGTCGGCAATGACCGGCGCGAATTGGGCATTGCCATCGGCTATTCGCTGTTCGAGGGCTGCACGGCCAAGGAACTCAAGAGTGCCGACCGACCGGTTGTCTACCATCTCTGGCGGACCAAGAAGATGTACCCGTATTGCTACAGATGGAGGGACGCAAAGAAGGGAGAAAGCCGGCGGGTTCTGGCGTACCGACAGTATTTCAACCCACAACGTGAACCGGATGCTACCGCCTTCTACTATCACAAGCAGATGTCGTCGGACATCGTCTACCTTGACGTTCACAAGTCACTTGAGAACAAAGTGATCAGCTTGCCGCAAGAATATGCCGGGAAGACGGTGACCATCCTGGAGAAGACGCCGTCAGTCGAGCTGCATGTCGGCGAGATCATACCTGCGAGTGGAGCCATCGCTCTATCCGTCAGTGACGACTATGGGTACGTCGTCCTCAAACTGGACTGATGAGCTCGTCTGTAACTCAATCGTTCCTGAGCACAGAACTGTTGGCCACACCACCCGTTGGACGTGCCGCTTTGGCGGAAGTTACACCACCCCGACATGCCTACCGGACCGTCACCAGGGGCGCCCGCTCGTCTGTAGCTACCGCCCATCTGAGCACAGAACTGTCCGTCAAACCCGCGCACCACGTGAGCGGTTTTCCTGCATAACGACACCGGGCACCGCTTGCGTTGTGCGCGGCGAAGCGAGAGATGTCGAGGCCGCGATCCAGGTGGCCGGAAAATTCAGCCTGATCGGCAATCATGTCTCGGGCTTTGACCAGGCGGAAGCCACAGCTCTGCTGCTCAAGCCCGACCGCGCCGGGCGGACATACAAACCGGTTTTCCGCAGCAACGTTCTTCAGGACTGTGCGGGTGTGGTAAAGGAGGCCGAGAAAGGACTGTGGGAATCGGCCGCCGAAGACGGCAATGTCTTTCTGGACTGCGGCGATGCCCAGTCCGACCAACTCCGATGAGTCGATGAGTTCGCCGCGGCGCGCTTCCGGTCAGTCCCGGATGCAATAGAGGTGCTTCATGCCACGGATCAGGAGGCCGCCTCCGACGACTGCGGGAGAGGACCAGACAATCCCGTCACTCAGCCGGTTGGACCGAATCACGTTGTACTGAGGGCCAGGTTCAAGCACGATCGTCAGCCCCGCGTCGTCCAGGAGAAAAACCCTCTCACCATTCGCCCAGGGAGACGCCGCAAAGCCGGAAGCCCCCGGCACGCGTTCCTGGTAGTGAATCGTGCCGGTCTCCGCATCGAAGCAGCGGACAGTACCACGCGATTGCTCAAGCATATAGAGGCAGTCCCTGTAAAGGAGCGGGGACGAATTGCGGTAGGACTTGAGCATCATGCTCCAGGCCACGAACTCGTTGGTGGTCTCTCCGTCCTGCAGCGAAATGTCACCGCTTGCCCCAGGTCGAATGGCTGCGAAAAGTCCGGGGCTTCCCTGGAAGGAGACTACCGAATCGACAAACAACATCTCCGCATTGCCGACCGGGGACACCGAGGTCCTCCCACTCCCCGCCATCTCCCATAGCAGCTCACCCGTCGCGGGGTGATACGAACGCATCTTGACCCCACCGGCAACGACCAGCTCTTCCCGGACCTTGTTCTTCCACAAATACGGTGTTGACCAGTTCGTCTTCTCGTCGCGGTTCACCCGCCACAGTTCATCCCCTGTCTTCTTGTCCAGGGCCATCAGGAACGACTGGCTCTGGTTGTCACACTGAATCAGTACAAGATTCCCGTAGGTCACCGGCGAACTGGCCGTACCCCAGCCGGCTTGAGTTGGGAAGCCGCCGAGCCTTTTCTCCCATTGACGCTTGCCCGAATGGTCGTAGCAGACCATGCCCTGGGCGCCGAAGTAGGCGAAAACGCGTTCGTCATCGGCGACCGGCGTTTCCGATGCATAGGTGTTCCCACGGTGCTTCCGGTGAGCAGGTTTACCTTCGTACGCCGTATCGCTCCAAAGCACCTTTCCGCTGCTCGCTGACAGGCACATGACCTGCCAGCGATAGTCGTCTTGGGTGGCATTCCGTGCGCCCTTGGGCACTCCTCGGTCAAGACGGCGGGGTTCTTCTTCGTTCTCGGCTATAGCAGTGGTGACAAAGATCCTGTCGCCTGCCACCACCGGCTGCGACCAGCCGCGCCCGGGGATTCTCACTTTCCAAACAACATGGGAATCCTCCGCCCACTCCGCAGGCAGTTCCACTCCGACGACCACGCTGTTGCCATCCGGGCCGCGAAATCGGTTCCAATCCGCCGCAGTTGTCCTCGTAGCGAGGAGCCCCAACCCCCAAGCGACCACAAGTCCGAGTTTGGTCTGCATGAAATGCCTCCGTCTGACAGCAAACATCCTGAAGTTACTTCACTCCTGGCGCACGACGTCGACTCCCACGTTCTCGCCCAGTGAGAGCCAGTTGTCGGACTGAATGAAAGGAGGGCACACCCCGTCCTCGGGGCGACCATAGACGCGCCTCTCGACGGGCACTCCGTTCCGGACTGCCTTACGCATCGCGCTCATGCCCGGTTGCCGATTGATCCAGGACCACCATGCCTGGCCCTGCCCGTTCAATGTCCCCTTCCCGGTGATCGCGATGTCCTCGCAGTCCCGGGCGTAGATCAGAGGCGAGCAGTTCATACAGCGCACGCCGCCACGGGCAATCAACACGACGGGCAGGCAATGCTCAGGCCGGTCGCTGAAGCGGACCTCTGCGCCCTTTTCCAAGTGCAACCGGACCTTATTGCGGAGATGGATCGGGCCGGTAAGCCATACCCCCGTCGGGACAACCACACACCCGCCTTCTCCCTCCACGCAGGCCTCAATGACATCCTTGAACGCCTGCGTGTTGAGCGCGTGCCCGTCGCCGATGGCCCCGAAGTCGGCAAGCCGGGACGTCCGCTTGGGGATCTGCGGCTCTGCCGGTAGTGGAATCGCCGTGTCCGGCGTGGCCCCCACGCGCCCGACCGCAAGGGCCCCGGCCAATACACACACCACTGCTCGAGGACTCCTAATCAATGTGGCTCCCTTTCGTTGCCCATGACTTCGGAAACCGAGGGCCCCAATGCTATTGACTTTCTCTGCCCCCCGTGTCTGGCCGAAGAGTCGCCGGGTGGCACGGCCTCCCACATTGTGTGCTTTTCGAGAGTGGGAGGGGCTGCCATGCCGCGACCGTCTCCAGAGGAAGTAAATGGCATTGCCGAGGCCCGCCCCCCTCAACGTGAGAGGCGGTGCCATCCGGCGACCTTGCCTCAAACCAACCATATCGTCCTGAGAACTCAGATTCGCAGGTGGCGGTCGATGGACACGACCTACCAAGTCTGACGTCGTCTTCCTTACCTTAGTTCCTCAACAGAGAACTCGTGCCTGCAAGGAAGCGCTTTTCAAGTAGAGACAATCCGGAGCGGCTGATCGGCTTGAAACGCCCGCGTTCTCGCGGGCCCGGTGCCTTGAGATGCGTTTCCCGGCACCCTGACGGCTCCCACCACGTTGACCACAATCGAGCTCAGTCGCCATGATCCAAGGCGACTGCAACCGGGACCGCATAGGACGGTAGTCCTTTGAAGATGCGACGCGGGAAGTAGACCTCGCGAGTCTGGGGTTTGCTGATCTGCAGGCCATGCTCGCGGGCCAGAATCACGCGAGTTGAACCGCCCGCGACCTCAACCCTGTCAATCTCGTGACCTTGTTTCGTGCCATCCGCATGCGTCACGATCATCCACGTCTTCTGCAAGGCGTTGCCTGTCGGCAACTCGGCGTCCACAACGAAGGCGTCGGCGGGGGCCCCCTCCAACTTGCGTTCGCATGCCACAATCCTACCGGAAAACCGGGCGACAGCGGATTCGAGCCGGACACTCTGACAGCTCAGTTCTGTGCCCTCGAACAGACGCGCGGCCGTAACCGGGCCACCAGGAGAGGACCGTCGCACAATCCCAAAAACGCCTCTCAGCGTGACCCCATCGGCACTGCAGGCGTCTGAGGACGACGCCCCGTCAGGCAGACTGATAATTGTGTCGACGCCCGCGGTATGTGTGACGCGGAGGGCGACCGCCCCCTCGCCACTCCCCGCGACCGACAGACGCTCCACGGAATGGATGAAGGGCTCACCGTGACAGGGCTCCTCAACCGCGACAAAAGCGCTCTGCAACGGCACGACCCCGCGCCGCCGAACCAGCAACTGCGGCATCCAGAAGTCGTAGGCTTTGCGCATGTCGCCTCCGTGCCCTTTGCCCATTCTTCGCACCGAGGGTGCCCGCCCGAGCAGGACCTCAGCATCCCCCGCATCCATGTGCAGCCGCACGCGCCTTGCGGGGTCCGCAATGTAGGCAAAGTCGACGGTGAATGCGCCCGGCGTCTGAATGCTGCCTACATCGCGAATCATGCCGTAGGGATGGTAGCGGTCAGTTATCATGTCAGGGTCCTGCCAGTCCTTCTCTTCGTCCGGCTCAAGCATGGACTTGCGCTCGCCGGATAGTGCCAGGCTGCATGTGGCAGTCGTGCCCTCATCGGCGTCACCGTGCAGAGCCCAGTCGTGTATGGTCCCGCCGCGCGCACGGAACAGATCGATCACGTAGGCATCGCCATTGGACACCGGCACCATCAGCAACGTGCGACGATAGGCATCGACGCCCTTGCATTGGGCGTATCCGCGCTGTCCATCGGCATCCACAAGGCTGAATCCGCTGGTGTCCGGGAAGAAACGGAGCAGGTCGCCACTGGACTTCGCCCGTCCCCCGCCCTGCCTCGTACGGTCGACGACCACAGTGTTATGGGCCACGGTGCTGGTGGTCCAGCAGGCCATTTGCGTCCACGTGTAACCGATATCGGAGAGCATCTCCCGCCCCTTGGCAAAGAGGCACATGCTCAGATTGTCCCTGTGACTGTGCCCGTAAGCGCCCGAGAAGTGCAACTGGGCCTGCATTTGGTTGTCGCCGGTGCCACGTCCCAGAGAGGCATGCCCGTAGGCCGGGGCAATGGTCGAGACGGTCTGGTCTCGGGCCTTCGACCGTCGTTCACCAGGCCAAGTGTCGTGGACTGGGACCGAACATCCGTTGGGGAAATCCAGCACGGAGGGCGCGTGCATGACGACGGCGAGAAACGGCACGTCGCGCATGGGATCGAAGTCGTCAAACCGCGTCCCGTCGACGGCATCGACGTAACCCGTCGGATCGGAGTGGCCTCGGACCTTGCCGAAGGCCGATCTGAGCCCTCCCATCGTCATGTAGTGATACGAGGGGCTTTCACTCCAGAGGCCATCGCGGAAGAAGCCCTCATCGACGTTGCGCATCATCCAGCGAAACGCCTGGTGCACGTAGGCAGGCTCGTTGATGACCCGTCCCAGGGTGGCCACACCGGCGATGTCGTAGCCAACGACATTTGTAATGATGAACGTGCTGCACGCAGCGATGCGGTGGGTTTCACGCAGGAAATCGTCTTCCAGCCGCACGCGGATGTCGTAGCCACGCTTTTCGGAGAGATTGTCAAATTCCGGACTGCTGCAGACCAGGTCGTAGATAGCGATGACAGGCTTGGGAATCTCATCGTGGAAATAGCCCCAGCGACCGGCATTCCAACTGTACGGCGGTTCTTGGGAATCGCAGAACTTGATGGTTGGGGGGAAGCGGTTGTGCAGCGCGGGGTAATGCGGGTAGACCTGAGCGAAGCGGTCGAGAACGAGGACGGCGCGCCGCGCGTAGATCTCCTTGCCGGTGGCCTGATATGCCTTGCCGAGGCCAATGCACTGGTCCAGGAGCCACTTGCGCTTGTGCCTCCATAGGTGGTGGCTGAGGAAATGGCGCGCGTTCCGTTCTTCGTTGTGGTAGTAGTGCAGACGCACGTCTTCACTGAGTCGGTTCTTACCGGCCATGGTCTTGGTCTCCGGATAGGCTGCGTTTGGCAGCACCACCGTGCCGCAGAACCGACAGGTCAACTGGTTCGGCTCAGCGATGTCCCACGTCAGCACGCGATTCCCTTCGACCCCGCCATAGCAGGCCGGACACTCGCAGTAGTTGATGTAGCCCCGAGGCGGGACGAATGAGAGGACATCGTCATCCGTCATGCCCATGATCGGCCTGACGGCTCTCTCATAGGTGGACGCCTGTGCCTTGTCGATTCCATAGTCCAGGACCGGATGCTCGATCGTGATCGCCGTTCCACCGCCGGTTGCCGCCATGGTTGTGAACCCTCCAATCGTCGCGCAGATCAGTCCCAGGCACGCGTTGCTGACCGTTCTGGACCGCTGTCGTCTGATGCCATCTATCACGTCGACTGTCTCCCGAATGTCTACTGCTCCGACAAGCTACCAAATTGCGTGGCCCTGCCTCTTGTACGGCGAGCGGCCCGTCTGTCCAGCAGGGCAAGCCCTCCGATCGCCATTCTCCTGGAGGCCGGTTTTCCCAAACCGGGGTGCCATTGTACGGCGAGCGGCCCGTCTGTCCAGCAGGGCAAGCCCTCCGATCGCCATTCTCCTGGAGGCCGGTTTTCCCAAACCGGGTCTCTCGATACGGACAGAAAGGCAGCCGGTCAGGGATGACCGGAGCTCCAACGCTGCAAAGGTCGATCGCCAGTCTTCTTCATGCTGCCGGGGGGGCCTTCGGGACAGTCCCTCCTTCTACTCGATGAAGACCACATCCGAGTACAACTCCGGGTGGGCGTAGGGTTGAGTACCGGGGCCGGTAAGGCTCAGACCGCTGTCGCGCTTCTTCATTGTGTCGCCATCCATCGCTTGGTCGTTGTCATTGATGATGACGGAGAACCGAAAGGGCACTCCCGGGCCGGGGGCCAGAGGAGCGATCTGTTCCTTGGGGAACCGGATTTCATAGCGAGTCCTGCCTTCCGCACGCTTCACCGACCGGGCGATCATCCTCTCGGGTATCTCCCCCGTTCCCCGCAGAGCGCTGAGCTCGAAGGAGGCGGTCCGATCCCGAGTCACATTCGCATTCGACGCGCCGTTCGCCAGGCAGAGCGTGAACCTGTAGTCGTCGCCTTCGCCGATCACTCCGGAAGCGGAATCGCCCAGTGGATCAAGGAAGAACTGAATGCCGTCCCCGCGCCAGCTGATGCCTTCTCTGCCGTTCTGCGTGTGGATGTCGTCTGTCACCTCTGCGGCGACGTACAGGTTGTCCCGGTCGTATCCCAGCCAGATCCTCGCCTGATGGTCGCCGGGCCCGGAGCAGCCGCGGTCGGGTGAGAGAACGATCAGGCGGTCGGCCCCCATTTCCAGGGATGGCACCTTCGCCCAATCCGTCAGGTCACCGTCGATCTTGATCTCTGCCACCGGGTGGCAGAACACAACGTTCAAGGTCTGGCTCATCGCCAGTTCGGCCTCACCGTTGAGCTTCCCCCGGAACTCGAAGTCGACCATTCCAGAAGCTATTTTCTGCTTGAACGCGACGACCCGAGGATGGCTATCGCCGGGGGCGAGTTCCGCGACGTTCACTGGAAGGCCAATGGTCTCTCCGCCGGCCTCGATCGTGGCCTGACCGGCGACGGCAATGGGAATGGAGAGTCGGTTCCTCATGTCGACAATCACCTTCTGCGGGCCCAGAACCCGCAAGTCCACCAGCAGAGGGTTCTTGATGCCGATGATCCGCCCGCCCTCAAGCAAAGCCCTGAACTCGACTGGGGACATTGTCTTGGCGACCAGGTAAACCGGCGAATGGTCGAGTTCGACGACGGTCTGACCGCTGTCCGGCAATGCGGTCTGGCGACCGGAGAGGTCGAAGATCTCGAATTCCTCCGCTCGGGCGTCCAGTCTCAGCCGGCAGTCGATGTCCGCCTCCGCAGCCCACAGGACTGCCACCGAGGAACCGTCCGGCTTCTCAAAGTGGAAGGCGCGAAGCGCATCGGAGATCGCCAGCGGGCCCCGGGGTTTGGCCTCATGGAGCAAGCGATTCATGAAGATGTAGGCGGCCCCGACGAAGGTCGGTGTACCGGTCAGATCCTGACAGGTTCCCCACGCGGTGCAACCGTCGGTGTGATGGGTGAAGAACTCCACGTCCAGGCTCTTGCAGGCCACGGCGTTCTTCATCAGCCGTCGAGCCTGGACTCGCTCCCCTTCACTGACCTCAGCGGTCAGGAAGGGATTGACGCTCTGGACGATGCTGCTGCCCCCGGCATACAGATGGTACTGCCGATTCTGATAGCTGGGCATGCCGACTTCGGTGCAGTACAGAGGGAGACCTGGGTGATGGCGTTCGACCAGATCCCTCAGATACTTCACTTGCAGGTAGACGTCGTCTTCACGAGCTCCGTAGGGGTGGAACGAGAGTCCGTCCATACAGTCTCCACCTCCGGCCTCCAGCACGTCCTCGACGAATTTCATCCGTGCTTTCGGTATGCCGGTAATCGAGGGCCCCAGCACCTTGAGCTCCGGGAACATCTCACGGCAGATCTCGAACGACAGCTTCAGGGCTTTGACGTAGTCGCGGCCGTGCAGAGGCCGACCTTCCGGATCCTTCCAGCAGTTGGGTTCATTGAAAATCTCGACACACGTTAGATACGGACCGGCGTGTCTTAGGAAATTCCGTAGGCCCTGTGCCCAGTCTTCCAGGTCTTCCGGCGTGACCACACCTCGCGCGCTGTGGTTCATGTCGTAAGCGTGGCCTCCCTGGCGAGTTCTCCGGGCACAAAGACAGGCGTAGAGCTCGATACCTCGCCGGTGAGACATCTTCAACAGATGCAAAGCGGGCGACTGCGCGTCGAACTCAAGCATCTCCGCCACCGAAATGACGTTGTAGCGCCCCGTCTTTGCGCCCCAGCTCCAACGCCGCTGAGTTGCTTCCTCGAACACTTGTCGTGGGAAGAAACCATAGCTGTACTGCATACCGAAGAACCGGGACGCCGGTCCGGGAGGAATCACCGTCAGACGGACACTGGCCTCGTTCCTGATTTGTCCTGTGGCATCTCGATAGACGGCCCGAACACAGTAGAGCCCCTGGGCGCCCGGCAAGGTCACCACCTGTGATCGCGGGGGGACGTCCTGCGCCCAGGTCGTCTGTCCCCAGGCGTCGAGGAGGAGGATCTGGATCTTACCTCCCGGATCGCCCCCCCCAGGCGCCAGATTGATGTGGAACACCACGTCCTCACCCACAAAGAAGGTGTTGCCCGGCTTTTCGCTGGTCAAGCCGAACGGGACGGACGGTCCCTCGGGTTCCCTGGCCGTGCCGGGGCAGACCGTCACCCGGTCCAGCCAAATCGTGGGATTCGCGCTGTTGAAGAAGAGGGCGCAGGTCAGGCGGTTGGTGTAGTCCTTTGGCACCCGGAACGTCACCGCATAGCGGGCCCACTCCGTACTCATTTTGATACTCCGACGCACCTTTGCCTTACTCCAGCCGTCACGGTCACAATAGGCGTGCAGATTGACCGTGGCTCCGGGCGCATCAGACTTCAGATCAGCGGCAAAGGTGTACGTCTCGCCCGGAGTCACATCCAGGATCTGCGGGGCCAATGACATCCCCAGGGTCTTCTCCAGGCGCAGCGACCTGGTGCCGCTGCTCTTCTCCTGTTCATCCACTGCCCAGACGGCATCGTAGGGGATGTCGCGCAGAAACAACTTGAAGTTCCAAAGCGCAGCCCCCGATTCAAAATCGCCGTTGTTGACCAGACTCACTGCCCTCCTCGGTTGCCGCTTCTCTGCCTCTAGGGCGGAAGCCTTTGCGGCCTCCGCGTTGACCTCGCCGACCATCGCCTTCTCACGCGAGAAATCCGTTCTGGGGTAGTTGGCCAAGCGGAGGCCGTCGAGTATTCCGTTGAGGTAGTACTTGGGCCCGCCGGTGTAGCCCAAGACGATGCGTTCGGGGCCACCTTTGATCGTCCCGGGGAGTTCCTGGTCAGTCACTTTCTCATTGTCCAGGAAGATCGTCAGCTGACTACCTTCTTTGACAAAGGCCAGGTGGCGCCACGTGCCAAAGGCCAGTTTCGGGCCTCTGATCCTGAACTGTCCTACAGCTTCATTCGGGGCCTGAACTGTCCAGAAAATGTCCCCTCCCTTTCCGGTCATGATTCGGAAGCCCGACTCCTGGTAACGCATCAGTTCGAATATTCCGCCGTACGCTCCGACCGGGGGCTTGGTCAGCTTCAGGAAGAGGTCGATGGTGAAATCGCCATCGATAGCGAGAAAGGAGGGAATCTGACCGACCGCCATTCCACTGCCCATGCAATTCAGCGCTTTGCCTTCGACTCCCGGTGACCACAGGGGACTGGACTTCGTCCGGATCAGTTTGAGCGCCGATCCGCTTTCGCCTTCCGCCTTCGCCTCAATGCCGGATCCCTCATTGAAATGCCAGACCACGGATTGCCGCAGCACCGCAGGACCGGCAGCGGCTTGCGCCGGCTCTGCTGAAGCGATTCCAGGGAGTGCAAGAAGTACCACAGTCAGGCCAGCCGCCAGTACTGATGGCACGTTCCCGAATGAGTTCTTCATTTCCATTCCTCTGTTCGGTGAAAGCGACAGTCGCACTCGCCCCGAATCGCGTCAGGATAGGCAGGAGGAACGGCACACCGCTGCGCTGAGTGCCTTACTACAAACACCTGCATCCTTGGTGACGAACCTCGTTCATTATTAGCAACATAGACCCTGTCGGAGTTGCGTTCTTCAGGCTTTGAAACACGACGCCCTGAAAGCTCATCTTGACATCATTCCATACTCGCCCCCGGCAAGGATCATGGCGCCTCCGCCACGGACCAGTCGATCTTCATCAGTTCCCGAGCGCCTACGGCCTCGCGGATCGGCCACGTTGCTCGGAGTTCGTCTGCATACGGCCCAATCTTGTCGACGGGAATGGGCCTGAACCCCAGCGCAAATGCAGGCGAGCCGGGTTTCAGGCGGTAGTCGTCCTTGGCGGCGTTTCTGAACTGCGGAGCCGCAACGACGGAGTGTTGGTCGAAGCCTTCCGCCTGCCACGCTTCCCATTCGGTCATGGGCACGGCTTCCTGTAGCACCACGCTATCGATCCAAAGGGTGCCTGTCCCCTGGGATACGTCGAAACGGATTCTGATCCGGGCCATTCCGGGGTTGTGCTCAGGGTCGCCCGGCGCGGGGAAGGTGAAGACTTTTTCGACCTCCTTCCATTCGGTCCCTGCTCGGCCGTTCAGCGGCTTGGACCAGAAGAACGCTTTCGGGTCGTAGGCCTGGGGGGTCATCATGAAGGCCGTGTCCGGGACAGCGGCTTTGATCAACGCGCTGAGACGGTAAGTCTTCCCGGCTGATAGCGGGATCTCGTCACTGACGAAGTTGACGGGCAGGACCTGACCACTCGCATCCGTCCTGGTTCCACGGCCGTCGACTCGAACAGCCTGTCTGCCGGCGAAGGAGGTCTCCATGTCAATCACGGCCTGAGAGTCGTTCGGTCGGACCTGCAGCTGCCAACTCGACGGCATCTCATCGGCCGTGCCCTGTTCGAAGCCTGGGTTGGGAGCCAGATTCGGTCCGACAGTCCCCCGGACGGTGGTCTGGCCAGTGAGGATCGGCTGGTTGTAGTGCCAGACCAGGTTGTAGTCGGACTCGGTCTTGTCGAAGGGCAGATGCCGGTGGGCATACAGCTTGGACTTCGGGTTCGTGGCCGAGTAGCAGACGATGTTGCGGAGGAATGTATTGCCGGCCATTTGCCAGGCATCGTCGAGGCCTTCTCTGAGTTCGGCATAGCCCGGGTACTTGTCGTAGGCGGGGGTACCGGGAAAGGTGTTCCAGTTCCGGGTGATCATCTTGACCGTGGATGTGCCAGCCGTGTAGCCGCTGTACTGCATCTGATGGTTGCGGCCGTCAATGAAAATGTTGTTCTCAATGGTGTTGTCGCGGCCGCCATGGATGTGGACGCTGCCGAGCATGGTGCGGGCCACGATATTGCCGTGGACGTGTGTTCCGCAGGTACCGTCGTCAAGGTAGATTCCCCAGTTCATGTGCGGGTAGTGCCACTTCCCCTTTTCCTGCCCGAACCCCACGATGTCGTGCAGGTAATTGTAGCGGATCTCCGTGCCGCGTTTGGCCCAGTGCACTTGCCAGGAGTAGATCGCGCCGGTATCGGCCGTTTCCAGCGTGCAGTGCCGGATGTGGTTGTATTCCAGGACGTGGTCGTTGCCGCCCCAGATGATGCCGAACCGCGGGCAGTCGTGGATCAGATTGTGTGAGACGCGATTCCCGACGCCGCCAACGGACACGCCCACCCCCTGTTTGTAGAACACACCGGTGTGGTGGATGTAGTTGTTGTGCGCGTAGTTGCCGCCCGGTTCCAGCGTCTTGGCGTCTCCGCCGCTGAGGCGGATTGCGTTGCTGCCTACCTCGTAGATGTCGTTGCCGACCACGCCGTTATCGCGGCCGCCGTGAATCGCGACGCCTGACTCGTGGCTCGTCGCACGCGAGCCGGTGTTGCGCAAGGTGTTCCCGGCAATGAGGCAGTGCCGGCAGTCCTTAAGCAAGATCGCCGAACCGTCAGCACACTCGAATGTGAGCCCGCGGAAGGTAATGTGCTCGGCTTCTTTTAGCTCAATCAGCGTCTCCAGTGTAGGTGCGCAGACGACCCCCTTATCCACGTCTGACGGCGGGTAGAAGTAGAGGATCCGGGTCCGCCTGTCCAAGTACCACTCACCTGGTGCATCGAGTTCTTCAAGAGCGTTCCGGAAGTAGTAGCGATCATTGGGACGGTTGCCGTAGGACGCATCCCGGGCCAGAGTGATGATGCGCTTCTCACGGTCGATCGAGGCGATGGCGATGATGTTGTTCCACCAGTTGTACCGCGGAAACACGAAGGCCTCCACCTCTTCCGGATGCGCCCATTCACGGGCGTCCTCCGGCTTATACTGAAGCGTGCGCTTGTTCTCGCCCTCAATCCCCTTGTACATTGGGATCGGCTCCCCATCGACGTACGCCCAGCCGCCGGCTATGGGATCCCTCCGGTCATAGTTTGGGTACCGTGCCAGGATCTGGCGTTTGCCGTCGAAGAACAGCTGCCGGAAGGTGATGTCTTTGAAGCCTTGAGCCTCCACGTCCGCCATCACGATCTCGCCTTTGTGGGGTTGCCAGCCAGTAACGGTCTTGCCACCAACTACGGTGGGCTTCTCCTTCCTGTAAGCTCGGTAAACGATGGGGGCATCAGCGGTCCCGGAGTCTTCCGCCCCGAGGGTTAACGTGTGCGGCAGTTCGTAGTTGCCCTCTCCGATCAACACATTCACCGGCTCGGTAAGCGTCCCTTCGGCTTTGAGCTTCCGGATTTCGTCCCGGGCCCGTGCCAGCGTCGCGAACGGTCCGTCGGTTGCGGCGGCATTCGCATTGGCAAGCGCCCCCGACCATGTGTCATCCCCTTGCGGAGAGACGTGGTAATCGACGGCGCCCGCAGGACCAGCAAACGTCACGGCGCACAGAGCAAGGCAGGCAATGCAGAGACCGGATCGATGCGCCAGCGAGCGCTGGATCGATCGCTTTCCTCTCCGTCCACGGGCTCGAAGCCCGAATCCCTTCTCCACCACAGAGAGCACAGAGGACACAGAGGAGGACGTCTTGCCCTGTGGTGTTTGGGCTCCATGGGACTGAGCCAGAAGGGCGATCTCTTCCCCGCCCCTGTCTCTGTGCTCTCTGTGTCCTCTGTGGTGCAGATCTCCGTCCGTACTCTTCATATCCTTCATGGTGGAGTCTATCCCGTTCTGCGTTCTACGTTCTGCGTTCTGCGGTCTGAGTTCACTCCCCAATTGCCTCAAGCCGCATCCCTTCGATCCAGACGGTACCGGTCTCGGTGAAGTAGAACTCGAAGCGTGCTCGGTCACTATCACGTTTGGCCGAGAACTCGTGACAATATTCCCGCCAGTCCGGCCCGACCACCGTGCGGTGCTCGATGCCGCAGTTCTCCCATGGTCTCAGGTTGAAGACTGCTGCGCCGACCGTGCTGTCAAGCCCCTCCTGTCGGGCCCGGAGCGTGATGCGGTAACGTCGGCCCTTCTCGACCCTGTCCTGCCCGTCGCGATGGAGGATGATCCAGCCGCCACCGAACTGCGTGCAGTCAATGCGTTGACAGTGGAACTCGGCCCAGCCGGGCTCGATGGACGTCGTGACCAGGTTGGGTCGTTCGGCAGTACCGCCCTGGGCATTAAGTGTCCAGCCGTCAGCGAGTCCGTCGCCGTCGGCATCGACGATGGTGGGCCTGAGCGCCCGTTGGACTTCGATCACTGCACCGGCACCCGTGACGAACCGGAACCGCAGCCGATCGCCCGGTCGAGTCTCGCGTCCGGCGCTCACCGTGAAGGAAGCCTTGACACTCCCGCCGGCGGGAAGCGCCTCGATCGGTACCTGCGCCGGTCGGGCCGTGAAGCCATCAGGCGGGGTGACCGTCAGCTCACCGGAGAGCTGCTCCCGATCGGTGTTCGTTGCAGTCACGTCGATGGTCACCGGACCGTTCGCGAAGGCAGCAGAATCGAACGACTCGACCGTTACGAGGAGCGGCCCGTCGATCCGGATTGGCACGATCAACGGCGCTTCGAATCCACCGGGCAGTACCGTTGTAACGTCCAATGACCGGAACCCCGGAGGGGCGTCCGAAGAGATGCTGATCGGCACCACCACGGTCGCTTCTTCCTCTGCGGCCACGGTCACCGCAGCGGCGGGCGTCACAGTGATTCCATCGGCAGCGCCGACCGTCACGCGCAACTCTCCGTCCTCACCGGACACATTCCTGACCAAACACCGAAGATCGATGGTTCGGCCGGCGATCACTCTGTCGGGTACGTCGACCTCGATCGGTTCTCTCGGCT
>Ga0209045_1001671_pt1 | contig 18809 bp, 15 predicted proteins | sample SaaInlLV_10m_DNA_4_FD_184664 | JGI IMG/M metagenome (GOLD analysis project Ga0209045, IMG submission 184664) | Marine microbial communities from expanding oxygen minimum zones in the Saanich Inlet - Saanich Inlet SI072_LV_200m_DNA (SPAdes) (version 2) | ecosystem: Environmental > Aquatic >...
TGCCCTGGTTATAGGTTATTTAGCTGAAAAGGCCGGTCTTCACATGATCATTGGTGCTTTCCTGGCCGGGCAATTCGTACGGAAGGAGATTATAGACAAGGGATTTTATGAAAAGATCAATGATCGTTTTTACAGTTTGAGTTACGGTTTTATGGCGCCCATATTCTTTGTATCCCTCTCTTTTCATCTGCATTTTCAATGGAAATGGCATTTAATTCTATTTACACTGGCTATTACATTTATCGCAATTATAGGAAAGTTAATAGGTTGTGGGGCAGGGGCATATATCTATGGACATAAATTCTGGGGTTCTGCTATCATTGGGTGCGGTATGAACGGGCGTGGGGCAGTTGAAATGGTAGTGGCTGCCGTGGTTATTAAGTTGAGTGATAAATTAATTTCCAGTAACACGATTACCGAACCCCTTCTCACTCAGGACCAGTTTTCAGCCCTGATATGCATGGCCTTTATCACCACCATAATAGCGCCTTTGTCATTGAAGTGGACGGTAAAAAAATATTGTACTTACGACGAAAATGCGCAATTCTGCAGTCTCTGGGAGAAGAGTAGAAAGGATTAAAGACCTGCTAATGTCTTTGGTTACCGGTTGTTCCTCCACAGAAATTTACATCAAAAAGAGATAAAAAGGGAAATCTGAATTGTCAATTTATACCCATCGGTAACGAGCAGTAAATACATGCGTTTACCACAGCTTTATGTAGTATATCTTGCGTTATGTGAGGTTTTCATACCCATAAGATGAAGAGGAACGCAGGCAACTATTACATGCGAAAAAAAACGCTCAATTCAGGTTAAAGTAGTATAATGCACAAATGGAAGTAGTAATTTTTAAAACACAGTGGCGTTTGAGAATGTTATGATCACTCAGCATCTTATTGTAAATCTAATCTTAATTTTAACCGTTGCCTGGTTTCTGGGGAGAGTTTTTGCCAGATTTGGCTTACCGGTTGTTTTAGGTGAATTGCTGGCAGGTATTATCCTCGGGCCTCCATTACTGGGTATAATCAGTACATCCGAACCAATTGAACTGCTGGCCGAGTTCGGAATCTTCTTCCTCATGTTTTATGCGGGACTTGAGATGGATCCGAAAGAGGCAGTGGAGCATCTCTGGCCCTCTACTGCGGTTGCAATAGGAGGGTTTGTTCTTCCGTTTGTATTTGGGTACCTTGTCTGTATGATGTTTGGGGGCACTTCTTTTCAATCACTATTTGTGGGTATGGGAATATCCGTAACTGCCATAGCGGTCCAGTCCAGGATACTGCATGATATGCATATTCATAACACCAGTTTAGGGCACATCATAATCGGCGCTGCTATTGTGAATGATATTCTTGCGTTAATATCGCTGTCAATACTGTTGGAGTTGGCAGAGAGCGGCACTGTCCAGGTTTTACAAGTTGCGTTCATTGTCTTTAAAGTTGCGGTTTTCTTTGGCTTTACCATACTTATAGGCCAGTTTGTTATTCCAAGGTTTATCAGGAAACTGGACGATCGCGAGGGGAAGGCGTTTACCTTTGCGCTTGTATGTGCTTTAGCAATGGCTTATTTTGCCGAACTCGCCGGTCTTCACCTGATAATCGGTGCTTTCCTGGCGGGCCAGTTTGTACGTAAAGAGATCATGGATATTGATATTTATCAGAAGATCAGTGATCGTTTTTATGGTATTAGCTATGGTTTTATGGCACCCATCTTCTTTGTATCCTTATCTTTTCATCTTCATATTCAGTGGCAATGGTCATTTATTTTCTTTACCATTACCATCACTCTAATTGCAATTATTGGAAAGGTTCTTGGTTGTGGGTTTGGTGCATATCTATTTAGAAAAAACTTCTGGGAGTCAACCATAATAGGTTCAGGAATGAACGGTCGTGGTGCAGTTGAGATGGTTATTGCGGCTGTGGTCATTGAGTTAAGCGACAAATTAATTGCGAGTCACACAATTAGAGAACCCCTGCTTACTCAAGATCAATTTGCAGCCCTGATCTGTATGGCCTTCATCACTACCTTGATAGCACCCCTGTCTCTGAAATGGACTGTCAAGAGATCGTGTTCTTTTGATGAAAATATACAATTCAATCGCCTTTGGGAGAAGAGTAAGAAGGGTTAAGAATTTGATGTTAATTAGTCCGTTAATTGTTAATTCAAATGAAATAGTTCAAAAAAAATGCTGGTTCAATCATTTGACTGAACCAGCATAGAAATATTTTGCTTTTTTCGTGTCTTGGTGTCTTTGTGACTAAGCCTGTTCTTTATTCATTTCGTCCTCATAGAGAGGTGACATCTGCCAGCATTTGTCTATTACCTTGGGAAGCGTCTCCAGGAAATAATCAACGTCTTCTTCCGAATTATCCTTTCCAAGACTTACGGTGATTGAGCCGTGGCATACATCCGGCGGTACACCTATCGCGGTAAGAACGTGAGATGCCTGGAGGTCCGGCGAACTGCAAGCTGAACCACTGGCGATTGCGATGCCATTATAATTTAAAAACAGGACAAGTGATTCGCCTTCCGCGAAAGATATCCAGAAACTCACATGTCCGGGAAGCCTCTGTGTCAAGTGTCCGGTAAAATGGAGATACTTTATCTTATCCGGAAGCGCTTTTATAATCTTGTCACGAAGCGGGGTAAGATGCTCTATTCGTGATTTCATTTCTGTTTTGGCAAGCTCAGCTGCCTTGCCCATTCCAACAATTGCCGGTATGTTATCTGTGCCCGGTCTAAGGCCGCCTTCCTGAGCTCCGCCTTTAATTATGGAAACAATTTCAGTCCCTTCTTTCACATACAAAGCTGCGATGCCTTTTGGGCCGTAAAATGTGTGAGATGTCAGGCTTAATGAATCGACGCCCAGTTCTGTAACGTCTACCGGGATAACTCCTGCCGTTGCAATCGCATCGGTATGGAATATGATACCCTTTTCTTTTGTTATTTTTCCTATTTCCTCTATCGGCTGGATTACGCCTATCTCATTGTTCGCGTGCATAATTGAAACAAGGAACGTATCTTTATTTATGGCTTTGGCAACATCTTCAGGGTCTATTATGCCATCTTTGTCTACCTTTATGTATGAAACCCTGAAACCCTCTTTCTCCAGTTCTCGTGCAGTGTATAAGATTGAGTAATGCTCAACTTCTGAAATAATTATGTGTTTTCCTCTGTCTCTGTTTGCGAGAGCCAGGCCTCTTAAGGCAAGATTATTTGATTCACTTCCCGTAAAGGTAAAGATTATCTCTTCCGGTTTAGCATTAATCAGGTCCGCCACCTTTGCCCTTGATTCGTCGACGGCTTTTTTCGCCCTGAGTCCATATGAATGTAGATGTGAAGATGGGTTACCAAAATTTTCAGTAAAAAAAGGTAACATCTCTTCTACAACTCTTGGATCAGTAGGTGTCGTGGACATGTGATCCATATAAACTTTTCTCATTGTACGTTCCCTTCTGTAATTTCCAGTACTGTCAAATCCCGACCTTCATGATTCTCATAAGTATTGTACTTTTTTAATTAAGTAAATGTTTAGGAATTTCAAGGTTACCTAAAATTGTCGGCGTGTTTCCCCGCCTGAATAGCGAAGTCGGGTAGGTTACACGACATTTCTTAAATTTAGGCACTTTAGTTCACTTAAGACACTTCAAACTTTGATGCGGCTACGCCGCACTATACTATTCCTGTAAGGTCATTGGTTGTCCGCAACACTCTAATGTACCGGCGCCGCCCTCCTTTACTTCGACTATTGCGCCACATATTTCACATTCATATACTTCACTGGTTTCTGTTGGCATGGGTGTTCCTCCTTTCATTAATGGTTAATATTTAAAATCCTCTTTTCATTCTCTCGTAAACTTGTGACGTGGAGGGCTGGTCATTATATTACTATTTTTATATTAATAATTTCCCTGCTTCTATCAGGAAATATTCACCTGCTGCAATCATTAGCCAGCCAAAAAATTTCTTGATAAGCACACTCCAGTTTCCACTTTTTGGCAGGCTCGACATAAATCCGGCAAAAGTACCCGCGATTATTAAGAGAGTGCCTAATCCTATAGAGAATACAAAGAGTAGGCTGACACCGTAGGCAACTTGCTGTTTTGCAGCAACAAATGTTAAGACAACTCCCAGCACAGGTGCGGTACACGGTGCGGCAACGGTACCTGCGAGAAGGCCAACCAGGAAAGCGCCGATACGTCCACCGCCCTTATTACCCGTTTGTCTGCCAGCTAAAAAAGATGGTACGGGTATTGTGACAACATCTAACATTGACAAACCTAAAAAGATAAAGACGTTGGCGATAACAATGTAAAGAATGGGGTTTGTGGTGGCAGACCCAAAGAATTTGCCTGTCAAAGCCGCAAAAGCTCCCAGTGCGGCATAGGTTACTGCCATTCCTAGCACATAAAACAGCGAGAGAGAAAGCCCCTTCAGTTTGGAATCACCGCTACGTCCCCCAATATAAGCTACCGTTATCGGTATCATCGGGTATATGCACGGAGTGAAACTGGTAAGCACACCACCCAGGAAAACCGCTATGAAAGCAAGAAGCGGTGACGAGCCAAGGTACCCTTCCAGTCCTTGTAGAAAACTTTCCATTCTGGTCTCTCTTTATTAAGCCTCTTCAAGTTTTTGCTTAAGTTTACTCTTGCTTGTGACTCCCACCATTGTCTCCTTCACCTCGCCATTACTGAAGAGTATAAGGGTAGGTACGGACAAGACACCATACTTTACCGCCAGGTCCTTGTTACCATCTACATCTATATCTACTTTTACTAATTTAGCTTTCCCATCAAATTCCTCCGCTAACTGGCCAAGAATCGGTGCCATTGTCTTACATGGCCCACACCAATCCGCGTAAAAATCTACCAGCACAGGCGTATCCGCCTGAATAACAGATTGCTCAAAATCTTCGTTAGTTACTGCCTGCAAGCTTGACATTATTTACAATTCCCCTTTCATAATATTTTTTCAGTTCTATGGTAAGTCATATTGCTACTGCCCAATCAGGATGCCATTTTCAGGCAGGAGGTTGTCCTCCCTGGAAATATGGTATTAACAGACAAACTGCTGAAACGACCAACGCTTAGGATATATATAAACCAATTTGTATTGATTTCATTTTATTCTGTATTATGCAAAAAGCAAGCAAAACTTGAACTATCTGAAAATAGAGAAAAAGAAGTGGTAAGGTGGGTAGAATTTAAGAATATTATTTCCTAATGAGTTTTTTATAGAAATATTTTAGATATCAAACGTAATGAGACAGAAGAGATGAGACATCATAACATCCAATAATTTTAGGAGTTAGAGTTAAGTATTACTGGCTGCTTAGAATTACCCAAAAACAACATTGACAAACCATAAAAATCGTTTATAATTAGAAACAGTGAGATCGGTGGATTTTAATAACATTGAATAAAAGAAAAACAGTGGGGGAGTGCAGATGCTAGGGTATAATATATCTTTTAACTTTTGCAACCTAAAGAATTTAAAAAGAGTTTATCTGCGGAGGATACAATTATGAAGATACGGATTGTTTTGTGTATAATGACGCTTACTATGCTTAATTTCTTTGATGTTCCATCATTGTTCGCTACTCCTTTGATAGACGGTAAGTTTGAAGCATCTGAAGGATACACTACAGGTTATAACGTTGATTTAAATGTCGAAAGCGGAAAAGGAAAAAATAAAACTACTGTGAACGGAGGAGAGGGAGAATTGTGGATAACCCAGGATTCAGGATCCGGCGATCTGTTTCTCGCTTTCATCCAACCATTGTCTCTGGTTGATAACAGTTATGGTGACAACTCTATCGGATGGGGGAAGAACATTGCACCGAGTGGAAAAAATCACAATTATAAAGATCTGACAGGTAGCGACAAAGCACAGTTTGTATTTACTGACGGGCTTGATAATACTGTCCTTGATATCGTCTTAGATTACGCACATGCGTCTAGTGGTAGTATCGTTGCATCTGTTACCGAAGGTGATGGTGAAGTAAATACGGGAAATGCATCAGATGTTAAAGAGGCGGCAACATCACTAGTGTACAACTATAATATTTACGGATTATCAAACCCTGAACTTTTTGGAAATGATTCATCCTCTCCGGAAGCAAATGAGGACTATGAGGTGGAAGATGCGTTGCTGGCAGACTGGGTATTTGCATCTGTCTATGAACTTCGGGTAGATGGCAGCGTGTTCGATGAGAACGGCTTCGGAGAAGTGGAACTCGTGGTCGTGCATGATTCGCCGAATAAGATAGCGAAGAACAAGGTATATCCGAAAATTGGAGATCAATTTTCTTCCTCCAATCCTGTACCGGAACCGACAACTATTGCACTACTTGGGATCGGCTTAGCAGGGCTTGCAGGTGGAGCAGTGAGGCGAAGACTAAAGAAGGCAAAACAATAATAAAAACGTGTGATGTAGGGAGGATAAACAGATGAAAAAAATTACAATTAGTATATTTCTTGCGTTGATGATTACGGCTCCATTCAGTTCACAGGTTTACGCAGTTACCATTGGTCACATAATGGATTTTGAACAAGATAACGGAATTGTCGCTGCATTTACTGACTCATTTGATGGAGGACCCGGGACTGAGCCTTCGGATGGGCCGTCGGGTTCTGACACCTATAATGTAGAAGGTGCGTTTTCTTCAGGAGATGAATTTGGAGGGGAGTTAGAGTTAAGAAGTGAAGGTGGTTTAGTAGAGCCGGGTGAGATATTTAAAGCTGCCACTTTGAAGGACAAAACGCATTATTTTAGTTCTGGTACCAGCGTTGGAGGTCACGTAATCGGAACTTTTGATTTTACGAGTGCACTTCCGTCTGGTTCTTTCCTTGGCATTGAAATCCTTAACTTTGACTTAGATGGGGGCGGTGTAATAACCGGTGACCCAAATGAAGATGGTACTGAAGCATGGATGGGGGTAACGCAAGACGCGGGTGCAGGTGGAATGCATCTATATGGAGCATGGGGTGATCAAAGTTCGGAAGATCCACTGGGCACTGTTGATCTCGGTCTAGTGGTTGGTACAGAAATAGGGCTGAAGCTTGAGATAACGGCTCTTACAAAAGAAGTAACTGCATATTTTGATTACGGCAGTATAAGCTCATCAGGTGTCTTCACGACTCTCAGTTTCGTTGGTGGACGTGGTTATACAGGTGCATTTGCGGCAGGCATAAACACTGTCCCTGAACCAACAACCGTTGCCTTGCTTGGAATAGGCCTGGCAGGATTTGCAGGAGCAGAAGTTAGGCGCAGACGGGAAAAGAGAGCAGTTGATAAAAGCCAGGTAATTATTTACCAACATTGATTCATTATATAGACACCTGCATTCTTCATATACTGAGAGATGCGGGTGTCTATATTGCCACACTCCAAACCTCGTTTCACCGGTAATATCCCTGTGTATCCTGCTGTTTAAGCTCATTTTTTCTATTGCTTTTAGTTAATTATCAACTTATCATACCGCTATAAATACAGGAGCTACCGAATTATCATTTCAGTCAAACATAAAACTATCAGATGATGGGTATGCTTTTCATAAATTAAGTTTATGCTTATAAGAAAGTAAGAGTATAAACCTTTCAGCTTCCAAACTATAACGTAGTATCTCGTTTTCCGAATATTATTACGATAGTGGTGTTATCCAGAAAGGATATAATATACCCATATCAAAATGGTTTTAGGCGCGTTAAAATAAATATTTATAGGCTTTATTCGTAGGGCAATCCTTCCCGCCCGGCCAAGCCGTTCGGACGGGTAGGTTTGCTTTTGTACTTAATTATGTATTCTTGCTTTAAAGTTGCTCTGGCAAATAAGTGATTTTCTATCATCTTCTCTAATAAACTACATTTCTTGAAGATATAATATAACTATGAAAGAAATTGTGTGCAGTAAATGTAAACATTATTTTGTGACTTGGGATCCGCTTCACCCAAAAGGTTGTAAAGCATACAATTTTAAGACCAAGATGATTCCCTCTGTTCTTGTAAAACAAAGTTTAGGATTTGATTGCACGTGTTTTACCCGTAAAGACTATCAAAAACCTAAAGGCACATATTTATGAACGTTTGTACGGCACGAAGAATGAATAAGGGGATAGATTGAACCCCTCCCCATTGTCTAGGCAAAAATAAGTAAGGCGTTGTTATTGTTGGCTTTACGGCTATTCTGTAGTAACGTCTTACTTGCTGTTTTCTGGTGTTATCTGCTGTTTTGTTAGAAGAAATCGAACCAGAGATTTCTTTCATGTTTGGTACCCTGTCAGTTCAGGCAGATTTAAGAACTCCAGCCTCTTTTCCATTGAGTTCAATGATTACCTGAGTATTATTATAAATAAATTGTAATACAATACATACAATAGGGAGGCATATAATGCTTACGATACATAAAAAGGTTGTAAAAGATGTTAATGGAAATCCTAAGGAAGTAATTATCCCGAGGGAGGAATATAAAAAGATTGAGGAATCATTGGGGCTTGATATTTCTCAAGAAGCTATTGGAGATCTGAAGCAGGCAAAAATTGACAGAGATGAATCTAATAAAGATGCTTATATTGATCTAGAGTCAATTTAAATGTTTAAAATTATTGCTCCAAAGCTGTCATTCCCGCATTCTTTTAGCGGGAATCTAGGATGAACTACCCTCTTAAGTACCTGAACAAACTCACTCCATTTAAAAAAACCAAAATCAAAAAGATATTGACTGAACTTATCAATAATCCTATTCAGCGTGAAGATGTAAAACCGATGCTTGGAGAGTGGAAAGGGTATTACAGAATTATAAAAAGGGTATTTTTTACAATTTCATAACTGCCTGATTTAGTGTCTGTTATGTCGCTATCACATTAACTGGCAATGGCTGACTGACGTCAACTATTTTTCCTTTCTAACGACAATTATTTTCCTGTTGATTCCTGTGGAGTTGACTACGTTTTTACTACAATGGAAAGGTACAGTTTTTTTAGAGAGTCTATAGATTTCTTGCAAAACGAGAGTTAATCATTACTCATTATCAGCTTGTTGTGCCGACAACTTCTTGATAAGAAAATTCCGTTAATGCCGCATTCTTTTTTGCATGTTCTATGGTCATGTTTATTAAGTTCCCTTCACTATCAAGATCAACATAAACATTTTCACTTATTTCTTTAGTTTCAACAACTTCATTATTGGCAAATTCAACAAGGGCAGTATCTGTATCTGAAAAATATTTAACTCTCACTGTTCTCCTCCTGAAATGTTCTATCAAAAAAGGCATTATGGACAGTTTCACTGTCTTCCAATACTATAACTCTCAGATATTTGTTAACGTCGTTAATTTTTGCCCATTTCTTAATTCTACCATCTGATTGTACTACCTCTTTAATTGGACTGTTTATTACAAATTCTATCCACTCGTCCTTAATACAGGCTCGATCAGATCTTTGCCTTGTATATTTGAAGTATTTAGTGGTTTTCATTTGTTTTATAAACTTTACTCTATTTGCACGCAATTCTAACTAATTGTAGTAATTTTGCAAGTCGATAATACATTGGTTGGCGACAGAGGAAAGGGTTCAAGTCCATTTATGACTACAGTAAAATAGAGTCGTTTATTGGACGAGATTAGAACTAGCGACCTCCGGGTTATGAGCCAGATCAGAGGCATAACCTGAAATAAACAGAAATAAGTAAGGCCTTATTGTCAATGGCTTTATGGCTGTTCGGTAGTAAGGTCTTACTTGCTGTTTTCTGGTGTTTTCTGTTGTCTTGTTAGAAGATTGTTAGAAGAATTCGAATCAGTGACTCTTTGCTTGTCGAGCAAGGAAAATAGTTAATGAGTTTTTTGGTTTAGTATTAACTGTTTTAATTTGTTTAGGTTTAAGGCCAGAATGGGGAATTTGATTTACTCCCTGTTTTGTTTTGCTTATTTGACTGACAATTACTTGACAGTAAGATTTAAGGAAATATACATAATGAAATAACAATTGCAGTCTTGAATAATATTTTGTCTTCTTAATCACTAATCAAGGTTTGGCACTAATCTTCATGTATTTTGTTTTTCTAATCTGTACTGGAGAAGTCTTCAATTGGAGTTACATTATTTGATTAAATTCATCAAATTTATTGAGCCCTAAAGAAGAAATAAATTTATCATTAAATGCAATTATTGCTTGATGCTGGCTATGCTGTTTTTTGCTTCGTAACAATTTAAAGCCTAACGTTTCTTTAAAGTTTTTTATAACATCATTCTCTCTTGAGAATGGATAGCCTATACAGAATGCCAAAGGATGTTCTTTCGTAAAATTGTCCCATGAATATGACTTGTCAAATATAAAATGGCAAACACCAACTTTTATGGGTGAATTGACTTTTTCAATGTTAAGACAAATAATTATTGGATTGTTTGTCTTATAGAGATATCTTTTAAATAACATATTAAAGTAATCACCAACGTGGAAACCTCTACATTTACTTACATCTTTTGTGAATTCATCTGAATTAGTTTTATCTAGAGTGGAGGGTAGTATCAAATTAGGTTCATCATTTATTTGTATACCAGAAATAGCCCCTACTATTAACATTTTTTTTGACTCATGGGTTGCTGGTCTGGAAAATGTTTCTACTAATTGTTGTATCCTTATTTCTTCGTCTTCCGAGAGTCCAACTCTACCATAATCAGGTACCATTTCTTTTCCAAGTTCATCTCTTCCATATTTACTAATTGGGCCGTATGACGCTCCATATGGCTCTACAGGAGAATCAGTAGGAAACATTGAACAAGGAATCTGGTTTTTCAACCAAAGATGCAAGTATGCTAAAGAATTGTTAGTGGATATATTAATAGCAGGAACTCCATCACCATCTATTTTCATTTCATTTTTAATGCCTTTGCCTAATTCTCTTGCAACGTATGCTACAGTAGAACCTGAATCTAAATAAAGATCTATTTCATCATCTACTATTCTTTTTCCAAAAACATTTTTAAATGTTTTAGCTATAGCAATTTTTGAATCTTTTTCTTCCGAGCATCGTAAATCTAATTTGTTAAATTCATTAATTCTTTGCACAATTTCAACAAGAATTTGATTTTCAATAGATTGTGTTATTATTTCCTGCTGTTTTATCATTGATGCTTTTATCCAGCCTTTTGGAACCGCAGCTTGTGACAGAATGGTTACTTCATCCTTAATAGCACTTGTTACTTTTGCACTAAAATCAACTAAGTCATCTTTTGACCATTGAGAAATCAATGTTCCGTGATCGGCAACTTTTTTATGAAAGTTTTCAAGCTTTTGTTCATTTAACTTTTCTTGCTTTTCGAGAATATTATTTATGTCAAATTGCTGTCTCTTTTCTTTTATTTCTTTCTCATTTTGCATAAATACTAAAACTTTAGCATCGGATTTGAATGCGATATCATATTCTATTTCAGTATAACTTATAGCATCTGGATCATCAAAATTGCCATGAATAGAGCCATAATATGCGCCAAGGATTAATATATATATTTGCGAAGAGTTTATCTGTGTTTTAATGAGAGACATAGATGAATTGCTACTAGAAGTTTGTTTTTCAAGTAACATAGGTAAATGCCCTGTAATATGAATTGCATTAAAGACCGCATTTCGAGCTTCTTCTTCAACAAAAGGGGAGCTCACAAATATCTGATACTTAATATCTAGCCTAGAATTTGGTACCTGTGACGGGTTCATTAAAATTACTCCAAAAAAATAAATAAATAATTTAACGTATTAATCAGTTGCCGTTTTTGGCGTCACCTAAATTAAATGGTTATAGATTGAGTTTAAATCAAATCTTTGTATTTTCCATAGACATCTTTCGCTTTTCTAAAAGCTTCAATACTTTCAAAAACGGTATCATCCGAGACCTTTTCTTCAAAAGATTTAAGCTTTGCTGGATTAAATAAATCAGATGAATAACCGATCATCCGAAAAGGAGGTTTTTCTCTGGAAGGTCTTTCAAGATCAAATCGAGCTAGTCCTGGATTTATCGCAGTATTGCCAATAACATCAGCGTCATATGTATATGAAAGCTTTCCAAGTTTTACATTTATATTGGTAGTATCGGATACCCAGGAACCATGGTAAGTACCATCATCCTTAAAAGCCTTGCCTCTTATTACAAGATCGCTTAATCCTTGTTCAAAAGTTTCACAATAAAGTCTAACATTGTTTTGATGGCCAACAAAAAACCCAATCCATGTTCCTTCCATGAAGTAAGGTCCTAATATCCACTTTTTCACACATGAAATGTTTCTAAAAAAACCCAAAAAAATCACTGTAATAATTCTATACATTCCTAATGAAATAAATGCTGATGCAATTACTGACAAAAAAGGATGCTTAGATATTATACCAGTTAATTGAGTCCAAATAGTAAATATACTCAAAGTGGTAATACTTATAACTATAGAATGAAATTTTAACTCAGGAGTCATATTATATTATTTATTGTTCCATAATAAGTTATTCTACATTCCTGTATGTAGCGAATTTTATAGTATATCTGAATTGTTTCAAGTGTATTATTAATAGTCACCTAGCTGTATAGTATCTTTTAGGCAATGTTATCCTGATCCTTCTGATCAAGACGTCAATTTATTTTGAATGTGTCAAGTGGTAAGGAGTGCCTCCGTCTCATCTATATTTTAGGGGCATATTGTCAATAGTGAGATTAGTGCTGTTGGATTTCAAGAATAACATAACTACCCATTAGCAGACGGTGAAAATAAGTCTTAGTATGATAGAGGCTTATGAGAAGTAAATTTCCTCTAAAAACAGTGGGGAATTATCAATATTATGTTCACTATGCCCATATTTCTATGACACAAAATAAAGACTTGTGGTAATAATTTAGCTTTAGTGGTGAAGATATAATCTGAAAAGCAAAAAACTTCCCCACCTGGTTACAAGATGCTGTCAACTGCTGTCACAATAACAGGTGGTAAATCTGAGATGCTGTAACCTATTTTCCCCCTTGACTTCAACAATATATAGCCTTATCATCCCAGCTTATTCAATTCTTAAAGCATAAAACTATTCCACATAGAATGAGGTGGATAAGTTGTCTTAAATAAAGTTTGTTTTTACAGGGAGGTAAACATATGAACTTACTTACCAATTATAGCTATTCTCGAATAACATCATTCTGTTTCATTAAGATGGATAGTAGGCAAGACTAGATTAAGGTATAATCATTCTCTGCATTTTCAAGTATTATAGTATTATAGTATTACTACAATCCAACTACTGTTAAAATCCTTAACGTTATCTTGTCGAAGAAAGATTGATGTTTCTTGCAGGATGAAAGTCTCTGCTGGTAAAGTCAAGAGGGGTTTAACGTATTTATTTTCTCAGAATTAACATTGCGTAGAGATATAAGTAAAATTGGCTAAAAAACGAAAAAAAAATAAAGAAGCTTCTCGTAAAAATCAACCGAAAAGTCTCGTCGAGTTTAAACAAAGACTGTGGGGGAGAAAACCGTATAATCCCAAGAAAGTTTTCCGTGACCTCCATAAATATCGAGATTTTCAGGAGGTAAGAGTTGCTGCTAAATATGTAGAGAACCAAAAGACTTCCTTAAGTCATTTTATCTTTGGAACTCCATTTGCCAAGTCATATCAAGAGATATGCTCTTTAAATTTCTTTGCTTATACAGATGATTTAAAAAGAGATTTAGATTGGATGTCTCTATCTGTAGAACGTTACGCTAAAGAAATTTCATCATTTGTTATTCATAATTTATCTTTTCAAAAAACATTCCTAATGGGGGATTACGAAGAGGCATCTTCCATACTTGAATCAATAATCTCAGAATTCGGACCTTCTTTATGGAGCTTAGAGAAAGGTCTCTTACTGGCAGAAAAATCTAACGGCTTGGAAAGCAACAAGAAATTGATGTCCCAGATTACTGGTGATAAAGCGAATAACATAATCCTAAGATTTCTTGCTGAACTCATGAGTCTCAGGTGTGAAACTAAGCTGTCTGATGAGAACTACAAAATGAGGTTGACTCGTGCATTAGACCTCGGAGAGGACTATGATCAGTTTAAAAGCTATTGTCATTACCGACTTGAGCATCTTCATATGGATATAATCCCTGTGGCAACTGCTGTTACATACTACGAAGGTACCTCATCAATCATAGACCGATATCTTACTTTCATCTCTATTTTACAATCATGTGCTGTGGCAAATTCCGAGTATCACAATATTGCTTCAGACATTATACATAGGGTGGATGGCCTAATTCAGGATTCACGTATCGATGCACTTGCCCAGTTCTTTAGTCCAGAACGTGTACTTACATGGAACTCTTTGGCTACTGATGTGATCAGCATTTTGGATAATTATACTGATGGAAATTATGAGAAGAGCTCTACGACAACCGGCAAGTTTCTTCTTGAGAATCCAGAAATATTTGAATTATATTATATTTACATACGTTCACTTGATCAAATGGGAAAACCTTTCATTCAACTGTTTCCACAAGACTCAGTTGCCGCATCTATATTAGAGCATAGCAATGTAGTCCTTAGAGGTGAGAAAACTTGGCGCAATAGTTCTGACTACCTCGCCAAACTCTCTACGTCGCTTTGGAGAGATCCATTGGCATACAGAATCTATAACTTTTATATACAGGAAACATTGCCTTCTCCAGAAAAACGATTCTATAAATTGGCCTTGCTTAATGCATTGCCCTTCAATCCGCGTTTCGCTACAATTTATGATGACTCCCATAAAGCAAAAATATTATTAGACCAAATTTCGTGTACTGTGGGTGAGGGGAGTACGTTATCTTTAATAAGAGGAATTGCTGTTGGATCACAACGTGAAGAAATTTATGAATTCCCTCAATCAATTCCCAAGATACGAAGACAAATTTACAGTGCTAAAATATATGAAGCGAATGCTAAGCCTGACCACGCTATCTCTATCCTAGAACCAATATATAGAAGTATAACAAAAGATAAATTACCGTGTTGTGTTCATACACGTGACCGGGTCACAAGAATACTTTTTCGCTGCTATCTTGATACTATGAAATTGTCTGAATGCACGGACATGGTTGTACACTCTTTCATGCGGAATGAACTATCAACTAGGAGAATTTCCTTTGACCTTTTGGTTAAGTCGATTGATGAGACAACTCCTCCCGATACAATGCGAAAAATAACGTATCCCATCCTGTACTCCATCGTAAACACAGAGGCTCGCACTGTCTATGTAGCTTATGATAATTTCCTTAATAGTCTTGGTGTAAATAGACCAACACAGCTCTTTGATATTAAAGACCAGTTCCATACAAAGGAGTTGAATGAGTTCCTCTTTAGGGTTTGTAAGATTGATGTTCTTGCATGCTCTTATCACTTCTGTGGGACAAAGGATTTAGAGAAGGAGAGAATTCGAATCTGCCAATTCTTATCCGAGAGAGATCAAGCAAACTTGAAGGCCTATTCTGACGAAATCAGCACCATCACTTCTCGTTCTCTGATTAGACAAGGGATACGGCAGATCCATGTTAGTAAGATACATGTCGACGATGTGGGTATACGAGCAACAGGACGTAAACTTTTAGAAGAGAGTTTTGAGCGCTATCGTGAATTGGCCTCCATGAGTAGTATTGAAACTATTCAAATGTTAGACCTAGAATCCATTCATTTCTATGATCTAACTGAGGATGGTGAGCTTGTTAAAAAACCGATTTCAAAGTTAGAATTTGAAAATATTATTACAGATAAAAAAATTGTTGGCAATTCACTATTTCTTAATTTCAGAGAGTTGTTCATTGATGTAAGGGATCGGTTTATATCTAGCGGAGAACATGGGCTTGATGGGTATTTGAGCGTTAGGATAAGACATGGCGTTCTGCAAAATCAGATTCGTAGTCCGTTTGAGGCATTATATTTGATTTCAGAGAAGGATACAACAACAATGGAATACCTGATAAATTCGTATTGGGATACTCAACTCAAAGGTGCTACTGATGAAGATAAATCAACAATTCAATCACTGCTAGCTAAATTTTCGAGTGAAATCGATGAAGTATCCCAGAAACTGAATAAAGAAATGATTCAGGTAAGGACTGAAAAGAAGAATCCATCTGGACTCTTCAATTATGAATTTAGTTCATTGGAACTCTATAAAATGTTTGAAGACGAGTTTTTGAATATTAAGGATTTCGATCAATTTTTAGATAGTATATTGCGGGTATTGTGGGTGCGTACGCAGAAAAATCTAGAAAATATTCGAGAGATCATTTCGACCCAAATAAAGGATACTATTTATGATAGTATTAGTCGTCTTGAACAGGATGTTCGGAAAAGTATTGCATCGAATCAAGCGGCAGAACTCCGTAAAAACATTACTAGTTGTCAAACTAAATTACAGCATACACTTGAAAGCATTGAACAATGGTTCACGATCTCAAGATCAAGCGTTATTCCTGAATTTAGTATTGTTGATTTGGTTAATATTTGCGTTGAGAGTATAAATAATATTTACCCACATAAAAAAGTTAAACCTCATACTAAATTTGAAGGAGAAGTAATCATTGATGGGAAGTTCTTTACTCCTTTTTTTGATATTGTACGCACGCTTCTGGATAATGTTATAGTTCATTCTGGCGTTTCGCCTGAGGAAATGAATATTGTGATTGAGACTAAAGTCGCAAAGGATCGTTTGACAATAAAAATTAAGAACAGCTTAGGAGAAGAAATACGAAGGTCTAATCCTGTTGATAGTTTAAAAAAGACCCATTCATTAGTAAATATATCAGAAATTGTCGGAGTTATTGCAAGTGAAGGAAGATCTGGTTTAATAAAAGTGCAAAAAATCATGAGAATAGATTTGCAGCGCAATGATTCCATGCTTGACTTTGCATATGACGAAGACAGTAAGTTTGTTGTAACACTTAGAATGGAAATGGAGGGACTTAGAAAATGCGAATCCTGATTATTGAGGATGACACTAACAAGATGCGACGAATTGCAAATGAGGTTCGAAAGATTCGAAAAAATGTACATCTCACTGAGGTACGTTCATATCAGAATGGCGTTCGAAGCCTTATGTCTGATCAATTTGATTTTTTACTTTTGGACATGAGTCTCCCAATATTCGATATCTCAACTGAAGAAGATGGATTTCAAGTGGATCCATTTTCTGGGCGCAACATTCTGGCAGAAATGAATCGAAAAAACGTGCTTGTCCCAACCGTAGTTATCACTATGTTCGAGACTTTCGGCGAAGGTAGTGATCTAATGACTTTGGAAGAACTCGATAAAGAGTTATCAGAAAAGTATCCCTTAATTTACCGAGGAAAGATTTATTACAATTCATCAGAAATCAATTGGAAGGAAGCGCTAAAAAAACTTTTTGAGGAAATTACATGATACGGATACTTATCCTTGACGATGACAGGAACAAAGCAGATCGCATTTCTGAAGTTATCAAAACCATACCTGAAATTTCAGACGAAGATTTTTTTGTGGTAGAAGACCTCATCCAAGCACGCGATACCTGTAGTCAGTCTCTTTTTGACCTGTTGATTCTTGACTTACGACTGCCTAATAGAATTGGAGATGAGCCACGAGACATGGCTGGATGTGAATTTATCAAGGAGTTGAATACAAGCACAACCCTGCACCGCCCATATCATATAATTGGACTTACTGCATTTGAAGATGTTCTTGAAAAGGCGGATCCCCATTTTGAGGACGATTTGTGGCGAATCATTAAGTACGACACGAAAACAAACGACTGGCATCGTCAGCTCACATCAAAGCTTCAATACCTCGTGACATCAAAGAAGGAACTCCTCAACGCAGATTCGACGCGGCATGTTTATGATATAGGTATTGTAACGGCTCTTCATGTTCCAGAGCATAAGAGCATCCTTGATCTACCTGCAGAATGGGAGGTGATAAAACTACCAAACGACTCAACTATTTATCACAAGGGGCGTTTTCTTAACGGCGAGAAGCAGCTTTCTGTGGTATCAGCTTGTGCACAACAGATGGGTATGCCTGCAGCAGCTGTCCTCACATCCAAGCTTATTGAACAATTCCGTCCTCGCTACATTGCAATGAGTGGGATAGCGGCAGCTGTCAAAGATGGCGATGCAAAGCTAGGTGACATTCTCATTGCGGATCAATCTTGGGATTACGGAAGTGGCAAACATAAAATCGTAGAAGGAAAACAGATTTTTGAACCAGATCCGAGAAGCATACCTCTTAGTGTAGATCTAAAAGAGCGCCTTTTACACCTTCAGGCACAGAAAACATTTCTAACGGAGATACAGAATGACTGGCGGGGTGAAAAACAAGAAAGACAGTTGGAAGTGCATATTGGGCCAATAGCCTCTGGAGCCGGTGTCGTCCAAGATGAGAATATTACTGCACATATAAAAGAACACAGTCGGAAACTAATTGGTCTTGACATGGAAACGTACGGAGTTTTTTTTGCCGCCGAGAACAGTTTTCTGCCACGTCCAATTGCAATGTCAATCAAGTCTGCTTGTGATTTTGCGGATAATGGCAAAGCAGACAATCATCAAACATATGCTGCATTTACTAGTGCACAGTATTTGTATCGTTTTGCTTTAGAGTATCTAAAGTAATGTGCAGATGTATTAGAGTCATGGAAGGGACTTGGGGGTCATCTATATAGTTTCTGTACGGAAATGAAGCTTTAAAGACTCCTCCTAATCCGATTATCAGTCTTTTTACCTTTCCAATTAGCAACAATTTGAAAAAACTTCAAAATCTGGTTTTCTGTCTGAACCGAGACATAC
>Ga0209045_1001672_pt1 | contig 18804 bp, 14 predicted proteins | sample SaaInlLV_10m_DNA_4_FD_184664 | JGI IMG/M metagenome (GOLD analysis project Ga0209045, IMG submission 184664) | Marine microbial communities from expanding oxygen minimum zones in the Saanich Inlet - Saanich Inlet SI072_LV_200m_DNA (SPAdes) (version 2) | ecosystem: Environmental > Aquatic >...
AAACCATACTTGCCTGCCCTAGTAAATGGAGAAAGCCCTCTCTTGCCTTGAGGGTGGTACTTGGAGTATTCAATCACCAGTTCCGCTTCTTCTTTTGTTGAAATATGCGGTACTTGAACACCATGGGCACCAATGTCCAGTGCCCTTAAAATCACATGAGATTCATTATCCGGTACTGGTATAATAGGCATCATACCAGTAATCTCTGCCGCCCTGACTATGCTTTCTGCAGTCTGCATCTCAACAGGCCCATGTTCAGCATCTATTACTATAAAATCTAACCCGCTATACCCTATAGCTTCTACAAGTGATGCCGAGGGAATTCCATTAAAAGTCCCGATGACGGTTTCTCCACATCTTAATCTTTCTTTTAATCGTCCTTTACTCATAAATTATATTTTTTTGGCAAATTATTAAAATAATTACATACTAATATTCAGGTAATATTATTCTTTATTTTGATCAATGACCTACTACGGCAAATGGAGAAGATATCAATCAACTATTAGCGATAAACTGATTATGCTTTTTGTAGTACCTCTAAACGAGACAACAGCATTTTTTTTGCTTTTCTTGCAAATTCGAGAATGCCTATTGTTTTCAGAAACATTACTAGACGTAATTTGATGTTGTAGGGATCTACCAGAATTGCCCAATTATCGTAATAATACGAAAGCCTCTTTTTGTATTCCTCAGAATATCTTAAGACTGTTTCCCGTCGTTCATTGGAAAAGTCAAGATAACGCTCTTCATCCACCAACCCCTCTTTAAAGCATTTGTCTCCAAGTTCTGTCCCCATATAAGGGTAGAAAATATTTACACCGCTATCTGTAGGGCGGAGTCTCCTGTTTAACTTTACCGTATCCAATATTTCCTTTTCGCTTTCTCCCGGTGTCCCTATTATATTCGCCGCAAGCGTTTCCAAACCACGTTGACGACACAAATCAAATGCATTGATTATCTCATCATTAGGCATTCTGCGTCCCATTATTTCGCCACGCACTTTTTCATTGCCGGATTCAACCCCAAAGAAGACCTTGAAGCATCCTGCATCTTTAAGCATATCAAACAAACTATCAGTTGCCATCTCCACCCGAATTAAAATCATAAACTTCTTTTTAATTCGGCTTTTATATTTTTCACAAAACTCCTCTCTCCATTTATTGTTTAATCCGAATATATCATCCATAATCCAAACAAACTCAATAAGTTTGCCGTATTTTTCCATTACCTCTTCGATTTCCCGTATACATGTTTCCGGGCTCCTGAATCGTGGATAATTCCGCTTTCTTCCATATAATCTTGCGAGTGCATGATTGCTGCAATACGTACACACGAAAGGACATCCTCTTGCAAAGAAAAAAGGTGCGTATCCCAAATCTGTTACTGTTTTCTCATACGGATATACCTCTTTGTCAGGAGATGGAAGTAAATCCAAATTTTCAATAAGGGCTTTCAATTTGTTCCTTACAACTACTCCATTCTTGACATAAGCGAAATTATCGGTCTCTTTAAATGACTCACCTTTTTCTATCTTTTTTAAGAATTCTATAAACGAAAATTCTGATTCTCCCACAAAAAAACCATCTATCATTTCTGTTTCCAATAAGGCATTCGTATGTATCGTTGGATGGACCCCACCACATACTGCAATGACCGACGGAAGCAATTCCTTTATTAAAAGCACTATCTCTTTAACGTAGTTGAACTGAGACGATACAGAAGAAAATCCGATCACATCAGGCTTAAACGATTTTACTTCATCCAATAAATGATTATACTCACTTCTTTCAGAAATAATTACAACCTTAACATTATGCTTTTCCTTCCTGGTTACACTTACAAGGGAAGCCAATCCAAAGTGGTAATTATCGTAATGATATCCATTTATGTTAGGATAGACGAATAAGACTCTCATAAACCATCCCTCTACTCATTCAATTACAATTATCTGCATGCTGGTGAACAACTACCATATCTTATTAGTACAATTGCAGGTTATAGTATTTTTTGTAAAGATCTCCATCTTTTAAAAGTTCTTGGTGTGTGCCGGTTTCCACAATTTCGCCTTTATCAAAGACAAGAATTCTATCAACATCTTTGATAGTAGACAATCGATGAGCAATAATAATCATTGTCCTGTTCGTTGCCAAATCCTTCAGCGCCTGTTGAATCAAGGATTCTGTAATTGAATCCAATGCACTTGTCGCTTCGTCTAATATCAAAATAGGACTGTCTCGTAGAAACGCCCTGGCAATTGCAATCCTCTGCCGCTGGCCACCTGACAATTTCATGCCCCGTTCACCTAATATGGTCTTTTCTTTTTCCGGAAGTTCATTTATAAACTCATCCGCTCTGGCCTGTTTCACCGCAGTCCAGAATTCTCCATCACTACACTGTTCTACGCTGTATTTAATATTGTTCTCCACCGTATCGTTGAAAACAAACGTATCCTGGCCTACAACGCTAACCAGCATCTTCCAACTATCACGACCAATGTCCTTAATATTAATACCGTCGATAAGGATATCTCCAGTCGTCGGGTCATACAATCTTAATAATAAATGAACAAAAGTAGTTTTGCCTGCCCCGGATTCGCCCACTATTGCAATTCTCTCATTCTTGGCAATAGTCAGGTTAATATCCTTCAGCACAAATCTCATTTTGTCGAGATAAGAAAAGCTTATCCCTTCAATGGTTATCGAGCTATCAAATTTAGGTTTAACAACATTCCCCCAATATTGAGACAGTATGAAATTAACATCAAATATCTCTTTTAAATATACAATAGCAGAAACATATTCAGCTATTCGTATCCTTCCATCATTTATGGCAGTCATGCATGGAACCATTCTGATTATTATAAACAAGAACACCAGGACTGAGGTCCCTGACATCTTAAACATTGAAATAGCAAGATATATAACAAAACAAACTAGTCCAGCGCTTAATATGCCTTCAACAAGACCAGCGCCAGCCTGACTGTACGTTATCCCGTAATTATTATTACGAACATTTGCGGTTGTTTCTTTAAACCGTCTAATTTCCCTCTCCTCGGTTGCATACGACTTTATAACATCAATGCCCTGATAAACACCTATAAGATATGAACTCATGTTAGCCGTTATCTTCGTCTTTTGTTTGCCAGATATGCGAAGCTTCTTTATAAACACTGCCAGTGCCTTATATCGTATCACGGCTATCAAAATGATAACTATTGTCAGTTTCCATGATATAAAGACGGCAAAACAAATATTAACCAGCATAATAACCGCATTAACGGCAATATGATTTGCAAAGTTTATAGACTGCCCAACACGATCTGTTTCATCATGTAAAATACTTACTATTCTTCCGCTTGAAATTGAGTGGAAATACTTCATTGGTGAGGTTATAATTTTCTTGAACCCGTCATCCCTGATATTTTTCATAATTGGATTATATGTGTGAGCCGCCACGATTTTAGTAACATATGCAACAGCAAACCTACCAACAATAATTGAAAATATGATCAGAATAAAGCTCAATACGCCTGGTATAATTCCTAACATCTTCATGCCTACCACAAGATATTTAAACTTCCCTTCTTCCAGAAAACTTTCACCCTCCTGAATATATTCCATCAATGGGAAAAACAGACCTAGTCCAACCCCTTCAAAAATCGCACCGGACAATATTAAGCATATGAGTAGTATTAGTCTCTTTTTGTATACCCAGAAATATTCCCTAAAAATCCAGAGATTTTTTATGTCATGCAACAATCTAAATTATCCCAACTTTCTATGTTTTACTGATTAATATGTCTGCCAAGACTCACCTACCTTAAAGAAATCTTCCTCAACCTTGTTTTCCTCACTATATTTCCTTACTACCTTCAACCCGCAAATATTCAACATTATCTGTTAATATAACCTCTCCATAAAAGATTGGATGAACCTACACATTGTGGAGCTGAAGAATAGTTAGAATAATCATAGATTACGTCACAAAGACGTCCTCTCCTTTGTTGATTTCCTTAATAATCAAATTTGAAATATCCTCCCGCATAAACCACGTTGGAGGGATTTTCTTTTTCTTGAGCATTTGACGTCCCTGAGTACCACTTATTTTCAAAACATTATTGATTCCATGCTGACAGTTATCCGTGTATCCATTGCAGGACACGCAGTAATTCATTTCATTAAAAAAGATGGGTTGAATTCCGATATCTCCCAACTGTTCAAATATTTGGTGTACCGCCTTTTTTTCGTAATAGCTGCCGACACCGGCATGGTCCCTTCCAATAATAAAATGGCTGCATCCAAAGTTTTTCCGGCAAAGCATTGTAAAAACAGCTTCGCGTGGGCCGGCATAACGAGGATAACTTTGAAAGGCCCCTAAAAAATATTTTTCCTTAGGGCAATGGTTTTCAATCATTTTCTGGTAACTTTTAAAAATAATACTGGAGCTATAATCACCACTTTTTTTGGGACCCAGCAACGGATGGATAAATATCCCGTCGCAATGATTTTGTTCAAGGGCAAGACGTTGAATATGTTCATGCCCCCTGTGAACGACATTGCGGGTATGAAACCCAACCACCCTGCTCCATCCCTTATTTTCGAAAATTGTTCTGGTCTGGCGGGGAGTTAGCTCAAGATGCTTATGTTCAGAAGGTAACCGCCGAATTAAGTCAATGGTTCCTCCCAGGAAATATTCTCCCTTTTCCTTTAATAACTTCACTCCTGGATGGTTCGCATCGGTTGTCATAAAAACCTTGTTGGCTATCTGGTTTAAATCATAAGAGTATTTATCTTCTATATGTAATACCGCGTAAACAACTGCATCTTTTTCAAGACATAAAGCGACTTTATCACCAATATCACATTCTTGTGCCTGTTGTTTGGAAATTTGTACTAGAATCGGTAACGGCCAGAGAAGCCCGTTAGGTAATCGATAAGATTCAAGAACACTTTCTACCTCCTGCTTATTCATAAATCCTCGCAAAGGAGAAAATGTGCCCATGGCAATTTGTTCAGCATCTAAAAGCGTGTGTAATGATACCTCAATTTTTTTAAACGTGCGAATGTGATCAAAGTCGGGATTATCATTTACCTGATTAACAAGATGTCCACCATGAGGGGGAACTAGCAGCAGAGCATGTTCATTATATGGATCTACCATATCCCCATTCTTAAGAGATTCATACTCCTGAATCAATTTAGTAACCATCATGGCACTTTGAACAGGATAATCTCCTATAGCGGTCTCAGCTGCCAGGACAAGGCCATCAGCGCCATCAATTAAAGTATTGAAAATATCGTTAACTTCTGCCCTGGTAGGGGTGGGCGCTTTAATCATGGATTCTAAAAGGTTTGTGGCAACATAGATTTTCAAAGCAGGAACAGCTTTTTTAACACGATTAATAATTTCTTTTTGCACAGGAGGGATTTTCTCTATGGGAATCTCCCGGGATAAATCCCCACGATCAAGTAATATGGCATCAGATTTGGCCGCAATCTCTTCCAAATGCTTGAGGCCTGCCCGTGATTCTATTTTAGAAATAATGAAAGTGTTTTTCCCAGCAGCAGAACGAATTTCATCAACATCCCGGCGATGATTGGCAAAAGAAAGTGCGACATGGGAAATCCCCATTTGCTGACCGATTTTCAGAGCGGAATAATCTTTTTTAGTTAAAGGTGGCAGGGAGATTTTGCGATCAACATTGACGGCTTTATTTTGCCCTAATACACCGCTTGTGATAACTCGCACCCAGAGGCCATCAATGTCTCTTCGGACAACCTGCACAAGAACAGAATTAAAACCAATGCTTATCAAATCACCAATTTGACATTGATCAATGCTTTCAGGAGGATAGAGATTGAAGTGACAGCAATCACCCTCTATAGCCCTCCGAGAGATCTGTACCAGAGTGTTTTCTTTTAGAAACACGGAGCCTTTTTGAAGATAACCCGTACGGATTTGCGCACCCTCAGTATCAAGACAAAGAGGAATCGATGTCTGGGATTGAATCTTTTGAATAACCTCTGGAAGGTCGTCTATTTTTGTATGAGAAAGATTGATACGAAAAAGACTGACTCCCAATGAAGCAAGTCGTTTAATGATCCAGTCATTCATTGAGACAGGACCAAGGGTGCATAAGATCTCTTTTTTTCTCTGTCTATTCTGTTCCAAGAAACGATGTATCTTCTCTCTGATTTTTGAAAATGGTATTCTGACCCATAGATACCTGTGTCGTTACTATTAGGTTAATTGAAGGTTATATGTTAATAAAAGTCATCGAAGACCGTATAGGTTAGATTCATATAACCTGGACAACTCGTTTAGTTGGCTAAAAATATCCTTATTAACATTTTGCTCAAGTTCTAATAATTTCCTCTCTCTATCAGATGGATTAATCACTTGAGGTAATTTCCCCTTCTCAATAAAAACAGGTGTGTATAATGATGTAGTTGTATTTAGAAATTCACATATTTTTTTCAGTTCATCATGTGGATTCTGAACAAACTCTTCAAATGTTAAGATATGAATATTTCTTTTACTGATAAGCTTCCTGTATTGTTCAACAGATCTTTTTATTAAAAAAGACACATCTCTGACGCTACGCTCATAGGGATTCAGATTAAGCCATTCTTCTTCATAGCCAACACAATACCACGGCACACGTGTTCCTTTAAAGTCTGGTGTAATTGTAAATGCCCTTGGATCTTTACCAATACGTTCACCCCAACCGCGCTTGTACCAGGAATAAACATTATCTATTGGATGCCTGAATAACTGCAACATACGATATGGTATTTCGAACTTATCGAATAATTCCAGATTGGCCAGTATATTATGAGTCCTTAATAGAAAATAATTATCTTCTCTTCTTAATTTCTCTACAACTTCATCGCCATCTTTCATAAACAAGCGCTTATAGTATTTCTTTGGTTCTTTAGAATTAAAAATACCACTGTGGTCTTCTGGTCTAAAATTAGCATTTCGTCCGATACGGTTGAAATATACAATCTCATTGATTGACACCCTCATTAACGCCTTTGCATACATTTCATCAATTGAGCCGAGAAACATTCCAGATATGATATGTTCAAGCAAGTAAAGCATCTTAACATGCTCAACTCGTTCTAATGATGATATAATAGGATCTAACATTGATTTACCACACCTTGCTATACCATCAATAATTATAAGATTCCTTGCCAGATTTTCATCATATGTATATCTGGTTTTACTCATTACTGATATTCCTTTATAATAACCATTACATTTATAATCTCTTATAGGCCACTACTATACCTCAATTTCAACTATCCATAAATCATATAGCAGCCCAATACCGTTAATCCTCTGGAACTGGTCACCCTCTGTCTTTACTGTCCAAGTCCGCATGGGATCTACCTGTTTTGGAAGCATGAAAGGCATTTTATGTCTACGCCATGTATAGCTTCTTACCATGGGATCCAATATGGTATTGACAGTTTGCTGTGAAAAGTTATTCCATCCGCTCTGCCACGGCTCTTTAAGATCGGTTGTAGAATTCCTATATACTATTAATGCATCTACAGGCTCAGGATTAAATATACCTGAAATATACACTAAAGATCCTTTTTTAGTTGACGATAGTATACATTTTAATACTCGCTCAATATCATCAAATATGGATACTACTCCCAAGCAGAAAACTGCATCAAATGTTTTACCATGGTAATAAGGTGTATCAAAAATTGAATGAGTTTTAAAGCTAACATTAGCCACATTTTCCTTGGCCTTCTTAATTAAACTTTCAACAGTATCGATTCCATAACAATCACACTTAGGAAACCTTTTCTTTAAAAGGTAAAGGAACTCTCCGGCAGCACATCCTATATCCAAAACTGATTCTGGCAATCTGGTCTTAAAAGATCTTTCAAATAGTGATACAATGAATTGCTGGGTATCCTTTGGCTTCTCTAAACGGTCTTCTGCTAAATATACTGACTCATCAGCCTTTCTAACAACGTTTTTCATAATATGAACACCCCCTTTGTGCATCCTTACCTAATTGAATCAACTATTCATTGAGCTTGTCTTTATAAAACATATCAAGATATCAAGCCTCAAGCATTATGATACCTGATACTTCAACTTCCACTCTCCCTCATTCCTCTCCCATAAATGAGGAGGCCTAGCACTATCAGTCAACTCCTGGAAATCATTCTCTGAAATATCAATATAGTCTAAAAACTCCTTGAAATATTTTGTAGGGAACTCTCCACTAAATCTTTTTACAAGTGCAACACCCTCTTCACGTGTTATGTGATGATTTCTTATATCTTTTGAAGCATCATAGGTTGCTCGGTTAATACCGAATTTAATATATGTAGTATAAAAGTGAAACCCGTCAATTTTATCATCAAGGCTTGAAAATTTCGTGTATGTGCCTTCAGATCTCTCATAGTTTGCCTGAAATCCCGTATTCTCAACTGAATAGTAATACGCTTCCTGAGGTGTCCATTTCAAATAATATCCAAGATAATGAATTTCAATACCGGATTTCTCACAATCTGCTTCTGTGAGTGGAATATATATATCTAAATCGTTTAACGAAAGATCATACTTATCTATAAGTTCTCTCAAACTTACTCCACTTAGGTACAATTTGGAAACATCAGATTCACTATAATAATTTTTATTTCTAAGAGGCGATTTGTTATCAACTATAGGATTGCCATGTTCCGCTTCGTTCTCTCCGTAAAAGATAAGATTTATGCCATACTGTTTTGCTATTTTTGGAGCCAGGATTTTTTGTCCAATAATAAATGGTTGAAATGGATGTAAAAGATTAACAAAGGCTAGCCTGGTAAGTAATCTGTGAACCCGTCCATTGGGAGTAAAAAGTACATTATCAAACCCTCCAATCCCTATCCAATCCTGAAAGTTTTTCCAGCCAATATCGGTATAAATATGAGGAGCCCATGTTACTGTTAATGGATTCATTCCATATTTATATTTTAGTATATGCGACGCAAATCCACTATCCTTTCCCCCACTCCCTGGAACAAGAACGTCATATCTGCCGTCACTCCTCCTGTGTTTCTCAAGGAGCCGGATGAGATCATCTTCACGTTTTTCCCAATCAACATTCTTATCCTTCCATTCAGCATAGCGGCAAGCATCACAAATACCATCCTCTAGAATTAATGTTTTATGTTTATGTTTCTTGTTATGTTTAAATTCTACCGACGAAGATGCCTTTTGATTTGACATAACACATCTTTTGCAGAATTCAACTTCTGCCGGCGAGCCGTACATTGTTTCAGTATTACCATCCATAGTTTTTATCACTTTAAATCATTTTTAATAAGTTTCTATATATTTTCAGTCCCTCTTTACCGCTACGCTCCGGATGAAACTGGCAAGCAAATATATTTTTGCTATGTAAACTCGAACAGAATTCAGCATTTCCGTGCCTGGAAACAGACAAAACAACATCTGGGTCATCAGGTTTTACATAAAAAGAATGGATAAAATACATAAATTCATTGTTGTCCAACCCTTTTAACAATGTATCTGCCCATCCTTCATCATGAGGCTTACAAACTCGATTCCAACCAATGTGTGGCACCTTCAAAGTTTTTCCATCATCATCAGTTGGATTGTCAAACTTAATAACTCTTCCTTTGATAATTCCCAGCCCCTCTTGACATCCAAACTCAGAACTCTCTGACATTAATAACTGCATCCCAAGGCAAATACCCATAAATGGTTTTGATAGTGCAACATCATGAAGCGTTTCAATTAAATCCAAGCTACGCAACGTTTGCATTGCATCACCAAATGCTCCAACTCCCGGTAAAATTACAGCATCTGAATGAAGAATTTCCTTCTTTGAATCGGTTATTTCAGCATCTAAACCTACTTTATTACAAGCATGCTTTACACTAAAGAGGTTCCCAAGACCATGGTCTACTATTACAACTCTTGGAGAATTTGTCAATTCAACCATGAACCGTTTCCTCACTAGAATAACGGCAATTGATACCCTGCTGTATCATGTTTTCTTTGATTTCGTTGAGTGATGTATCCTGTATTCTTGAAAACCCGCTCTTTTGTTTCTTAAGATATTCAATATTACCTTCACCAGAATAATCATCCTCCAGTTTATGATGTCTGATATAATTGTAATGAAGAATAGAAGCAATACTTACGGCATCAACCTTCCCTTGTTCTATAACATCAGCAATGTGGCCCACTGTACCTGCACCACCGCATGCAATAACCGGTATAGGGACAGACTCTGCTATTTTATTTGTGAGTTCTAAATCAAATCCTTTTCCAGTACCTTCGTTGTTAATAGATGTAACCATTATCTCGCCCGCACCGTATTCTGCGACACGTTCGGCCCATTGAAAAACATCAACTCCCGTTTTTTCACGACCATTATCAGTAAATGCTTCGTATGTACCATCAGGTTTTCTTATAGCTTCAATAGAAATTAAGATCGTGGATGATCCAAATATTTTTGATGCCTCTTTGATTAAATTAGGATTGTTTATGGCTGCCGTGTTAAGAGAAACTTTATCAGCGCCAGCTCTGAGTATATTTCGTATATCGTCAATGGTCCTCAATCCTCCACCAACAGTCAATGGAATGAATATTTCTTTTGATGTCCTTTCGACAATATCTATAAGGCTGTTTCGCCCATAAAGGCTTGCCACTACATCCATGTATATAAGTTCATCCGCACCATTTTCATAATAATAGCGTGCAAACTTTTCCGGTTTTCCGAGAACCCGTAAACCTTCAAGATGGATGCCTTTAACAAGATTCGGCCCTTTTACGTCCAGCCTGGGAATTATCCTTATTGTATTCATCTTGGAAAAATATTAAAGAACCTCAACATTTCTGAATAATTTTTTAACATGAGTCTTTACAAGAATCCTTGATATACCGATAAAGTCTGATCCATAGAGTTTTTTCTTTTCATCAATTGTTCTCATTTGTGTTTCGTCATGAAAGAATCTGATTCTGGTAGGATTAGGTTTCTTTATACTTTTTATACTAGACGCATCTAATAACAAATCTATAAAATTATAGCTGAAAGAATCCACAAAATCACAAGCAGTATCAAAGAGTTTGCTTTTTTTTAACAAAGAAAATCTCTTTAATTCATGTAAAACATTCTTATCATAACAAACCTTCTTTACATCTATCAATCTCTCTAACGCTCCAAAAGCTATATCATGTAAAGAATCTAAGTATGTAACAAGGGCTTTGCTCCTATACTTATATATAATGTTATAACCTATCTCTCCGTCAACAAGTCGCTTTATATTCTCTGCCGAACTTGTAAATTCTGCCAACTCCTCCCTGCTACTCCAAAGCTCATCTCTAGTATCAGAAAGAAAATCATTATATATTACTTTAAAATCACTTGAAAGTTCTTCTACATTATCATTAATGAAGCAAAGCCATTCAAAAACAAGAATGTCAAACTCCTTTAAAATTGGGGCAACTTCACTAAAAACTCCATCATTATAAAAGAGGTTCAGAGTTAAGACAAACTTACGACATTCCAGGTAGTCGTCAAATGACATGGTAGCATTGGCAACGCATATCTCGTCTATCTCAGAAACATTTATGGTTTCATTAAAGATATTATAGCTACCGAAACATCTAGGTATTACTCTGAATTTAGTAACCATTTTATATTTTTCGCGTGACTCTCCTGTACTTACCTCAGCCCCAGGCAGCATTAATAATGGATATACAAAGATTATATTGAAACCAGCCTCCAGCAGATCGGCTATCGATCTCAAATGAGAGGACTTACTATCACCTGGCAGACCCATAATAACTTCAGAATATGGATTACCACCGATACTTTCGGTCTGTTTCGCAACATCAAAAATCTGGTCCAGAGATACATTATCTCTTTTTATGTTCTTGAGCACAGTGGGATCAGTAGACTGAACCGAACCTGCAATTCTTAACGAGCCACCCAGAATTTGGGCTCCCTCTATTATCAGGTCCTTACGATTTTTTCCAGCAGCGGCATGTAAGTAAACAGGCCATTTGAATCTTTCCCTTATATTCGCTATCTTCCGACAGGTTATTAAGTCATCATCATACATGGCAAAGTTAGAGTCAGCAATTTGAAGATCATTCATTTCCTTTTTATTCCTGGCTATGTATTCCAGCTCATCATTGATGAGATCATTATTAATACTGGCAATCTTATTGTAGAAACGTGTGCCCTGAGTACAATAGGTACACGAGAAAGGGCATCCTCTTCTTGTCTGAATTATCGGAAGTAACTTATTGTCAAAAAAAGGATCTAGTAAACCTGTAAGATAAGGTGACGGCACCTCGGTCAAGTCGATTAATCTTTCAAACATCTCTCCTTTCACCATTTGATTATTCCTGATAAAGTGACAATTCCTTGGCTTTAGATCCTTAACCGCTTCTACAGAGAATTCATTTTTCATCAATAATTCAACCAACCCGGCAACGGCTTCTTCTCCTTCACCAGGCACAAAAAAGTCTATATAATTGTGGTTTAATAAAAAATCGTATTGCTTCTTTTCTTCCATGGGATAATTAGGACCGCCAAAAACAACAACTACATCAGGAAATCGTTGCTTTATTATCTCTGCAAACTTACAACTTAACCTGAAGCTCCATGAATAACAGCTGAAGCCTACAATCCGAGGAGGTGAAATCTCCAACTGCCTGTTTAGGCTTTCAGGATATTTAAAAAGTTTAAGAACAATGTCTTCATTAAATCTTTTTTTCAGATAGCTACCCACATAACCGATATTTAAAGGGATTATATCGCTGGCTATCGTCTGCCCTGTATGGGTCAGATCACACAAGAATATTTCAATTTTTTTCATTGCATCCTAAAACCACGGAAGTGAATGTCTTTCTTTTTATACAAGTTCTCTGTCTGTTTAACAACATCATCTGTTTTCCTTTTATAGTAATCCTTTATTATTCTGGTGTTAGCATCGCAAAGAACACTATAAAACTCCTCATCACTCAAATCTGTAAAATTAACGGCAAGAAGATCTGAATTCACATGCTTATTCTCATAAAAGTCTTCACAATCCTCAAGCAGACCTTTCTCTATTGCACTATAATAAAGAGGTGAACCTGGATACGGTGTTACTGGTCTAATAGTTCTAAACTGAGTAGCATCACCATACGTCAATAAAAGTTCAACTCCTTTATTTAAGGTTTCCTTATTGTCTCCTAAATTTCCGAATAAAACATTCAGACCAGGAGTTATCCCCGCCTTTATAGTCTCTTTCACCCCTTTAACTATCTGAGTTGTCGTTAATCCCTTTTTCATGTTCTTCAGGACCCGATTATCCATTGATTCTATTCCATAGTTTATAAAGACACATCCCGAACGTTTCATGATCTTTAAAACCTCTGGCTTCGCATAATTCAACCTGCCATTACATCTCCACTTTATCTTTAAACCCGATTTAATTAAAGACTCCGATAAGCTTATAGTTCTTTCAACAGAGGTCATCAATAACTCATCGTTAAACCCAATGTTATTTATCCCGTAGTTATTTACTAGGAGATCTATCTCTCCTATAATACTTTCATCGCTTCTTATTCTTATGCCTTTATCCATACGATAACAAAAAGTACATTTATAAGGACACCCTCTCCCTGATATTATTGTCATTGTAAAATCCCTACTTGATGAATTAGGCAACCTCAGCAATCTATAATAGTGAATTGGAAATAAATGATATGCAGGGAAGGGCATACTGTCTATATCTGCTATCAACTTGCGCCTCCCGTTAATCGAAATAGTATCCCCATCCCGATAGGCAATACCCTTTATCTTTTTGTATGTCTTGCCGTTTTTAATTGCTTTCAACAATTCTAAAGTCGTAATCTCACCTTCACCCATAACAACAACATCGGCCTGTGTTTTCTTTAGAAAATATTCCGGCTCAGGCGAAGGACCATGCCCTCCTAATATATATAACGGCCGTTTACTGGATTTGTTTATTGCCGCTGAAAGCTTAAGAAGTTTTCTATATTGATAGTAACCGCCTATAATACCAACCCCTACAATATCGAATCTATTCTTATTCAAATATCTCGTTAAATGCTCATCACTATAATGGTTTGCGTCCTGATTATAAATCTCTACGTGATACCCTTCTTCTAATAGAACAGCTGAAATATAAGCTACTCCCAGCGGAAAGGAATGTATATATGAACCATTATCGTATATTACAAACAGAATCTTCATTTAAAGAGTTTTCCTTTTTAGAATTAATGAGTATCCCAATGAATTGTTTAATTCTATTAAACTATCCAATATATCCGGGTCGTATTCCCTCGAAATCTCGTTAATGTCATATTTACTCACTGAGGGGCTGATAGAAGCTTAGTACCCTAATTTTTTATTCAACTCCCCGAATCGATCAAAAATAACAGGATTGCATTGCTTTTGTGCATTTTCAATACTATATTCAACTTTAGTAGGCCTGATATCATTAATAATTGAATCTGTCAGTTTTCCCCATTCAGTATTTGTAAACCTCGATACTTTTTTTACTACCATTGAAGGATTAGTTACAAGATCCTCGTATCTTATTTCTAAATACTTTTCTTTTTTCTTATCATTCATAACAAGAGAGTTTCTGAATTTAATTTTGTTCTCTGCAAGCTTACAGCAAATATAAACTGATCTTGTAATATCATTTGCATTACACCAAAAATCAACGTCAGACTCATCCACAAGATAAGGCACCCTTATTTCATTTTCACAAACACGAAAAGGCCATAAAACAGCAGCATCGTCAGTCAATCTTTCACGAAAAAACCATTTTTTAGCTATCACAGAAACAAGGACCCTGTTAAGATCCCTGGTAATATCAATAATTCTTATACCGGAGAACTCATCTACGAAAGATTCCAGGAGATCATACAGGTTGCAAAACTTAAAAGAAAACCTGATATCTTTATTTGACGATCTGTTAATCGTTTCGAAAGCATTTCCAGAGGAAAACCATTTTTCCATGACTTCACTATATGGTTTCATATGAAGGACACATGATCCCTCATCTTTTGACCTGAAATTATAGCGCCCCTGTAAATAATTTAGATAATAGTCATAATACAAATATACCTTGATCCAATTCATCATATTCTCTTTCTTGCTGCTATCCCGCCTCATTAAAGCATTAGCATAAAAGAGTAATGGCGGATCATAGGCATATTCTACCCCTTTGAAGGAGCCAATAATTTTACCGGTGATAGTAGTTCCGGATCTGAAAATCCCGGTCACAACAATCATGTCTTTCAATCCATCATCAACACATTTGCTAAACTGATAACTCGGCATATCTCACGCTACTCTCTGCATGTATTTTTAGTAAATAGTCCAACCACCATCAACTATGATGTTTTGTCCTGTTATATATTTTGATTTATCACTTATCAAAAATCTTACTACTTCAGCAATTTCGCTTGACTGTGCCATTCTCCCCAAGGGAGTTCTGGAGGAATAAATTTTACTAAATTCAGTGCCGCCGCGCTGAGAATCTCCCAGCCCTCCAGGTGAAATAGCATTACACCTGATATTCCACTCTCCATACTTAGCTGCGATCCATTTACAGGAATGTATCACGCCCGCTTTTGCAACCGAATAAACTAATGGCGAAGTTATTTTCATGCCATCATAAATTTCAAATGTAGGAGCAACTACGCCCTGTATTGAACCGATATTGATAATACTGCCAAATCGTTGCTTTTTCATGAAAGGTATTACCACCTTTGTCAAGAGCAGGCTTCCAACCAGATTAACATCAAGGACCTTCCTGTAAGTGTCAACTGAATAATCTTCTAATTCATTTCCGAATCCTTCAGGCTGACAAGAAGCATTATTTACAAGGCCGTATATTACCAGATTTAAAGAATGCAGATATTTTTTTAATTCATTTACTTCATTTTCATTTGAGATATCACATTGGAAAAACTCACCGATAGTGTTTTCTGCGTTGTTTGTCTCTTTTATATCCAGGTTTAAAATATCAAATTTATCTTCATGCAAAACCTTAGCGTAACTCTGACCAAGAACCCCTAATCCTCCAGAAACAAGTACAAGTTTTTTCATATTTACCAATCCTTAGTTAAAGGCCTCCTTTATATCAATCCATTTTCCTTTTTCTGAAGAAAGTTTTATGGCTTCTACAACTTTCATACTATCAACCGCATCCTGAATGTTGATATTTCTGTTTTTCTTCCGGATGACGACACCAATGAAATTTTCCAGCTCTTCTATATACGTTTTGTTAAAATCATAACCCTCGTCCAGAGACAAAAGCTCTTCGGGTATCTTTTGACCCCTCACAAAAAGCTTTACTTTACCTTCTATAAAATTCCATTCCATCGTACCATGCTCCGCAATAATCTGGCATCCCCGGAGATTCTTGTGCGACAAGTAGTCAAGATGCAGTTCAACGACAGATCCATCCCCATATTGAAAAACCGCCACACAGATGTCTTCGGTTGAAATCTCCAGGGTGCTGATTCTATTTGTATAACCAAAGACCTTTTCCGGCAGACCAAAAAACCATATGATATAGTCTATTTCATGGATAAGTTCTATGTGGACACCGCCTCCCAGCTCCTTTTTTGCGCTGTTTGTAGTCCTGTAATCGACATTCTTTCTCCAGTCTGGAAGATAATAACCGGCAGATACGCGTGCGGCATAGATATGTCCGAGATTCGGTATATACTCTTTTATAAATTTGAGAGCAGGATAGAACCTTAAATTAAAACCTATATCGTATCTGCTGAATTCTCTCTGTTTGAAATATTTTATCATTTCAAGGCATGATTTATAATCAACAGTTGGAGGTTTCTCTAAAAGGAAAGGAATATTATTATCTACAAGTATTGTAACATCATTTAAGTGGCAAGAGGTTGGGGAACAAACTATAGCGCCATCAATGCTATGTACAGATTTTAAGACTTCTTCGTAAGAGTAATATTCATCAAATCCATCCTTATTTATCGTATCTCTAGAATGTCTTAATACTATTACCTCATGACCTAAAGATTTGATATTCCTGGCATGCCTTTTCCCAATTGAACCATAACCAATAACAAGAAACTTCATTACAATTTATTTCCTGACACCAACGCTACCAATTGTTTCACCTTCCAGCTTTTCCACTAGATTATTACCACTGATATACTTACTTAACAACGAGAATACATCTTCATATGCATTTAAAGTATACTGAATGTCCATTTCCTTATGAGAATAACATGTATGGTGGTATCCTACAAACAAGACCCCTCTCTTCACACATTCCTGTTGTATAAATGATTTAATCTCATTAACTGTAATATCTTTAAAACCGGATATGATAAAATGGGTCATAGGAGCGAGCCCCACAATTTTCATAATACCACTTAAACCATGATTATCAAGAATCCGAGTGGTGCCTTCCTTAAGCATTTCTCCCGTTTTCCAAATATGATCAATGACTTTTTCACTCATGAGAATATCCAGCGTTTTAATGGCCGCATTCAAAGAAGCTTTCTCTGTAGCGTACGATGCTGACAGAAAGCATGCCTCATCCTCAAACTGTTCCATTAAATGGCGTTTCCCTGTTAGCGCACTTATAGGATAACCATTCGAAAGGCCTTTTGCAAAGACCGCAATATCCGGAATTACATTGAAATATTTCTGTGCTCCACCTAAATCAACACGAAAACCCGTCTTCAGTTCGTCAAAAATCAAGATGATATTATTTTCTTCCGTTAATTCTCTGATCCTTTGCAGATATCCTTCTTTCGGCTCATAGTTTATTAGCGGCTCCATAATCAAAGCGGCGATATCTTCAGAGCTGGATTTAATAGTCTTTTCCAGACTTGCAATGTCATTGTAGTCATGAGGCAATATAAGTTTTGACAAAACTTCAGGAATGCCTTTGTTTCTGTGCGTAGATGCCATAAACCAATCGTGAAAACCGTGATATCCACCAACGGTCATAATTTTTAGTTTGTTTGTATAATTCCTTGCCAATCGTATTGCACCTTCACAAACATCAGAGCCATTTTTGCTAAACCTCACCATTTCAGCACAAGGAATTATATCTATCAATTTTCTTGCTAAAATAGATTCTTCCGGACACGACAAAGTAAATATCAACCCTTCATCTATACCACTCTTAGCAGCTTCATCAACCTCTGAATACGCATATCCTAACGTTATTGGCCCCAATGCCATAGAATAATCTATAAACTCGTTACCATCCACATCATAAACCCGACAACCTTTAGCCGATTTTATGTATAATGGAGCGCTGCCAATAGTAAATAAATTGGGATTTTTACTGAATGTAGAAGTTCCCATTGGTATAACCATTACTGCTTCTTTATAAATCTTTATCGACTTGTCAAAATCCATTTAGTGCCTTACTCTATTTCAAAGAATATATGACCTGTTTGATTTCTTTTTTTCCGAATTTAACAGGGTTTTGTCCAAAAGCAGCCTTTAACTGCATTGAATTATCTATTATTAACTTCAAATCATCCTCACTCTTAACACCAAAACCTTTTAGGTTAGTAGGTATGCCTAACCCATCACTAAGTTTTTTTATTTCTTCAGCAAATCTCATAGACTTTTCTGGAGCAGACATTGACGGATTATCATAAAGGATGTCATACAACTCTGAATATTCATTATATCCATTATCTACATTGTACTTAATAACTGCCGGCAGAAATACTGATCCAGCCATACCATGAGGAACATCAAAATAAACACCTAGA
>Ga0209045_1001678_pt1 | contig 18737 bp, 15 predicted proteins | sample SaaInlLV_10m_DNA_4_FD_184664 | JGI IMG/M metagenome (GOLD analysis project Ga0209045, IMG submission 184664) | Marine microbial communities from expanding oxygen minimum zones in the Saanich Inlet - Saanich Inlet SI072_LV_200m_DNA (SPAdes) (version 2) | ecosystem: Environmental > Aquatic >...
TATTCCAAAGCTTGAACTTCCAGCTGATATTGGTCCTGGACCGATTTGGGAAGACCGAAAACCAAAATCAACCTCCAAAAGGAATTACTACAAAAAGAAGAAGAGCTACAGAGGTAAAAATTGAGGCTTTTTGCAAATTTGGGTTTGATTATTATCAACTATCAGAATGACCCAGCACATATCATACAGAAATAACTAAATTACAGCAATTTACAACCACAATTGAGAGTGCTATAAACAAAATAAATTTGCACTTACAAGCAAGCTCGATTCAAATATGTTGTATATTTGAGAAAACAATTTAAGATGAAAGTCATGATTACTCGACTTGCCTTTTGTACATTCTTCTTATTATATTTCTCTATCAATCATGCTCAATCTATATTTCAGAAAAAATATGGAGGAGGTGCAGATGAACAACCACGATCACTTGCAGTAACGGAGGATAATGGATATGCGATTGTTGGTTATTCGACAAGTTTTGGTCAGGGAGAAATGGATATCATGCTTTCAAAATTTGATAGCTCAGGAAATATATTATGGTCAAAAACTTATGGAGGTGAGAGCGATGATGATCCAAAGTCATTGATTAACACTTCAGATGGTGGATTTTTGATCGGAGGACATACAAAAAGCTTTGGTGTTGGAGATTATGATATATATGTGATCAAAACAGACCATATGGGTGATGTGATATGGCAAAAAACCTTTGGTACAACAGCTGAAGACCTGAATTGGTATGTATTGGAAACAAGCGATCATAATTACATCATTTTAGGAGATAGCAGGTATTATAATTCAGGATTAAAAGACATTGCTGTGATTCAGATAGATAGTGATGGTAAACTCATGTGGACAAAACTTTTTTCAGCTCATCAGAATGATTGGGGAGATATGATAATTGAGAGTAATGACGGCAACTATTTTATTGTTGGAGCAACTTATTCTTTTGGAGCTGGAAAGCATGATATCCTTTTAATAAAAATGAGTTCATCTGGTAATATTTTGTGGGCAAAGGTTTATGGAGGAAATGCTCATGAATATGCTTATTGTATTATTCAGGAGGCAAATGGAGATTTATTAATTGGCGGAATGACTTCCTCGTTTGGGGCAGGTATGGCTGATAACTTATTGATTAAAACAGACAATAATGGAGTCGAAATCTGGACAAAAGCCTTTGGAGGTAACAAAGATGACATAATCGGGTCTTTATTTCAAACTTCTTTTTCTGGTTATTACCTGGGAGGTTTTACAGAAAGTTTCGGTGCAGGTAATCGGGATTTATACTTGGCTAAATTTAACATGAGTGGTTCACTCGACTGGTTTACAACCTATGGAAGTTTGGATGAAGAGGGAACTCAGATAAACAATACACAATTATTGTCCAGCAACCGAATTATCATATCTGGCTATACAAATTCTTTAGCTCAATTTATGCGAACAGCAGATTATGAGTATTATGTTGTGAAAACAAATCTTTCAGGAAATTCTGGCTGCAACCAAAAAAACTTCAATCCCCAAATATATAACCCTTCTATTTCAACATACAATGCAACCTCATCTATTGCAACAACAGTTCCTATATGGCAAAGTGTTTCAGCTGGGGAAAGTGATGATGCAACACCAGAAGAAATTCAGTTGTGTTTTACATCTATTCAAAATTTTGAAATTCCAAAGCAATTTATTCGAATTATCAACAATCCTTGTCGTGATATTTTAAAGATCGAAATGCCAAACAGCAGAAATATTGAATATGAAATTTTAGTGAATGATTTTATTGGGAGAACCATTTACAAAATGACTAATTACGAAGAACAACAAATAGATGTGTCTAATTTACGTCCTGGGATATACTTTCTGCATTTTCACTCATCAGAGGGCACACAAATTCTGAAGTTCGAAAGGCAGTAAATGGATATAAATATGCATGTATAATATCCAATGTTCCATTAAAAATCAATTCTGATTATTGAACAAGGAAGTCTTTTACAAATTATAGTCCCAAATCCTTCAAAACATTTTTGATTTTATCATCAAGCAGCTTATTCACCTTATCATAATCTTTTTTGTGATCTAAGTTTTCTTTAACACTCACATAAAACTTAATCTTAGGTTCGGTACCTGATGGACGAACAGAAATTTTGCTTCCATCTTCAGTTATGTATTGAAGAACATTACTTTGAGGCAAATCAATTTGTTTGTCCATTCCATTCAATAGATTTTTCTCAATCAATGCCTCATAGTCTTTGATAATACTAACTTTTGATCCTGCGATTACTTTGGGAGGATTTTTTCTAAAATTATTCATCATGGCTACTATTTCTTCGGCACCCGATTTTCCTTCTTTCACAATATTCACCAATCCTTCTTTGTAGAAGCCATATTCCAAATAAACATCCATCAATTTATCAAACAAACTTTTCCCTTCTAATGCAGATACAGCAGCCATTTCAGCGATTATTAAAGCAGCAGAAACAGAATCTTTATCGCGAACAAAGTCACCTATCATGTAACCAAAGCTTTCTTCCAATCCAACAATAAAGTTTTCTTGGCCTTCCTGCTTTCTAACAATATCAGCTATCCACTTAAAACCAGTTAATACATCATATTGTTTAACGTCATAGCTATCTGAAATTTCTTTCAATAACTCGGAAGTAACAATTGTTTTTACAGTGATTTCATTACCCCTTAGCTTATTTTGTTTTTTTAGACTTTCCAGCATGTATTTGACCAATATGGCTCCTGTTTGATTTCCATTTAGTAAAACATAAGCTCCATTGCTATCCTTAACAGCAATACCAATCCTGTCGGCATCCGGATCATTGGCCATAACAATATCTGCATCCACTTCTTTGGCCTTCTTTATAGCCATTTCCAAGGCAGCTGGTTCTTCGGGATTTGGAGATTTTGCAGTTGGGAAATTTCCATCAGGAACCATCTGTTCTTCAACAACTACCGTATTTGTATAACCTAAGTCAATTAAAAACTGTGGTGTTAAAACGCCTCCAGTTCCATGCAGTGGAGTGAAAACAATTTTCACCTTTTCTTTTCCTTCTACATTTGGATTTAAAGCCTGGGCAGCAACTTCAGCCAAATAAGCTACATCTATATCCTTTCCAATAGAATAGATTAAATCTGCATTTCCTTCTGATTTAACCTCATTTATACTATTGATGGCAAGTACCTCGTCAATCACATTTTGATCATGAGGATTTACCAATTGAGCTCCATCATCCCAGTAAACTTTATAACCATTATAGTCTTTTGGATTGTGAGAAGCTGTTATAACAATACCACTCTGACAGCCTAAATGTCTGACCGCATATGACAATTCAGGAGTTGGTCGCATACCATCAAATAAATATACTTTGATTCCGTTACCAGATAAAACATTAGCTGTTGTATCAGCAAACAAATGATTGTTAATCCTGCAATCATATGCAATAGCAACGGCAATTTCCTGATTTGGAAACATTTTTAACAAATAATTGGCTAAACCCTGTGTTGCCATACCTACTGTATACACATTCATTCGGTTGGTTCCAGGGCCCATTTTTCCACGCATCCCTCCTGTTCCAAATTCAAGATTTTTGTAGAATGAATCTATTATTTCATTTGGATTAGTTGTTAATTTTTGGCGAATGCTTTGTTTGGTTTCATCATCATAACTACCACTTAACCAGATATTAACCTGATCCATTATTTGTTTATCGATTGCACTCATTTATTTAATATTCTTAAGATTATTAATACATTTTTTCAAACTATCTCGCCAATAAGGGATTTGCATTGAATAGGTGCTCTTTAGACTTGTTTTGTCTAATACACTATATTTCGGCCTGACCGCTGGCGTTGGAAACTCTACTGAAGGTATCGGTTGAATTTCACATTCTATGTCAGCTATTTCTACAATCGCTTTGGCAAAATCATACCACGATATCACTCCTTCATTTGTGAAATGAAATATTCCCCTGCTAAAACAAGGGGTACTTATAACATCACAAATTGCTTTGGCTAAATCAAGTGCATAAGTAGGTGTTCCAATCTGATCGTAAACAACTTTCAGTTTGCCTAACTCAGCTCCTTTATTCATAATCGTTTTAACAAAATTATGTCCATATTCTGAATAAAGCCAGGCCGTACGAAAGATGACAAAATCATCTAACTTATCAACAATGGTCTTTTCTCCTGCTAATTTTGATTTCCCATAGGCTGAAACCGGCTCGGTGGCATCTTCTTCGATATAAGGCTGATTCTTTTGTCCATCAAAAACGAAATCAGTTGATATATGAATCAAGGTTGTTTCATACTCCTTACAAGCGTTCGCCAACATCCTGCAAGCCTCCACATTCAGTTGCTTGGCCAACTCTATTTCTGTCTCGGCTTTGTCGACAGCAGTATATGCTGCACAATTTATCAGGTAACTTGGTCGTTTATCATGAAAGAACTGGTTTATTTGATCCTGATTGGTGATATCAAGTTGACCTACATCCGTAAAAATAAAATCAAAATTCGGATATTGATTTGCAATTACTTTGATGGATCTACCCAACTGTCCATCTGAACCAGTTACTAAAATTAATGACATGAATCGTTATTTACACAAAATCAAAGGATGCTAATTTGAACCGCTAATTTAGCTAGATTACTTAGTTCATCAAATTCTATGTGAATATGTGAATAAAATAAAAGAAAGCCCTTTAGCATTCCCATTAATTTTGACCCTTAGATTAAATTAAATCCTTGTAATCAAATGACTAAAGCATTACGTAAGTTTATTATTTCATGTTTGATTGCCGTATTATTTTTCCCGGCCCTTCATGCACAGCAAACATTAATAGATACAGATCCATTAGAAATTTACAACAATGCATTTGAATTATATACCCAAAAGAAATTCAATGCGGCAATTGTTCAGTTTAAAAACTATTTAAACCATGGTGATGATTATCTGTTAAAAGCGCGATCGCAATACTACATTGCTATGAGCGCCAAGGAGTTGAACATGACCAATACCGAAGAGCTTTTTCTGGATTATCTTGAAAAATATCCTGAACAAAACAAGGATTTCACGGTTTTCTTTGAATTGGGAAAGTTTTATTTTTACAAAAAGAAATATGAAAATTCACTTGAATATCTTGTCAAACTTGAAAATCCAAGGCAACTAGGCAAGGATGATTTATTTGAATATTACTACATGCTTGGCTATTGTTATTTCAGGGATGATAACTTAAACAAAGCCTTATCCGCTTTTAATAAAATTGATAATGCACCAAATGCTTATCGCCATATTGCACTTTACTACATTGGCTATATTCATTATCAAAATGGAAAATATGATAAATCATTGGAGAAGTTTTTAGCTATTCAGGACGATAATAATTTCAAAAAAATAGTCCCAGCCTATATCACTCATATTTTTCTGAGTTTGAACAAGTTTGATAACGCAATCGCATTTGGAGAAGACGCACTTAAAATGTCAAATGTTGAACGTGCAACAGATATTAAGTCATATATGGCAGAGGCTTATTTCCAGCAAAAAGAATATGCAAAGGCAATTATATATTATGATGAACTCAAGAATTCAAATCATAAATTCACTGAAAGCGATCATTATAGTTATGGATATTGTCTTTTTAAAAACACGGAATTTTCCAAAGCCATTAAAGAGTTTACGTTCATTAATATCGAGGAAACTAAATTTGGTCAAAACATTTCCTATTTATTGGCAACAGCCTATTTGGCAACAGAAGACATGTATAAAGCTCGAAATATGTACAGTTTTGTTGCTAAACTTAATTTCGACAAAAAAATACAGGAAATTGCTGCTCTCAATTATGCTAAATTATCCTATGAATTGGGCTTTGATAGGGAAGCCATTACCGCTTTAAAAGCTTTTATCAAGGATTATCCCTCATCATCCTATCAAGATGATGCAAAAACATTAATGAGTCAAATCCTTGAAAACACAACCAACTATAAAGAAGCTATTGCCATTATTGAAAGCCTTTCCAACCGAAATGAAGCCTTAGGCAAATCCTATCAAAAACTAACCTATTATTATGGACTGGCTTTTTTCCAAAATAAAAACTATGACAAAGCAAAAGTCAATTTAGTAAAATCAATACGCACTGATAAAGACAAAAAGATTAAAGCATTGGCTTATTTCTGGTTAGGAGAAAGTTATTTCCAACTCAAGGAATATGATTTTGCACAAAGAGAGTATAAGAATTTTTTATGGATCAGTGAATCAAGAAAAACTCCTTATTACAGTATTGCTTATTACAATATTGCTTATACTTATTTCAAGCAAGAAAAATTTAATGATGCTCGTGTAAATTTCGACAAATATGTTAGTCTGGAATCGACAAGTAATAATTCGAATCGATATAATGATGCTATTATTCGAACAGCAGACTGCTATATGGCTCAAACCAACTATGCTGATGCCATAAACTATTATAATAAAACAATCAACAACCGCAAGCAGGAAGTTGATTATGCCATGTTCCAAAAAGCTACCATATTGGGCCTTCAAAACAAAGATGATGAAAAACTGGCCACATTAAAAGACCTGAGTGTTCGATTCAAAGACTCACCTTATTTAGATGATGCTTTATTTGAAATTGGCAATATGCTTTTTATGAGTGGCAAGTTTGCACAGTCTCAAAACAAATTCAATTACTTGATACAGGAATTTCCAAGAAGTCCATATTATACATCTGCCTTACTTAAAATAGGGCAAGCCAACTATAATTTGAATAATATCGATAATGCCCTGGATCAATTTAAAGCGATTATCAATCAATATCCATACTCAGAAGAAGCCAAAGAAGCTTTTAATGCTTTACGAGAAATTCTGATTGATCAGGGAAAAGGTGATGAAGTACTTCCATATGCACCTAAAACGAGTCTTACAAAATCATTTAAAGACTCTACTATTTACCATTCGGCATTCAGCTTTGTTAAGAAGAATGAACATGCAAATGCAATAAAACAATTGGAAAACTATTTACTTCAGTATCCTGATGGCTATTTTGTGGTGAATGCCAACTATTACCTTGCTTATTCTGCAAATGCTGAAGGTCGTAAAGATTTAGCGCTTGAACATTACGAAGCTGTTAACGATATGAGTCCGAATGAATTTGTTGAAAAAGCATTAAAAGGAGCAGCAATCATCTTCTATTCCAATACAAATTATGAAAAAGCCTTGATGCGATTCAGGCAATTAGAGGAAATTGCTGTTATCCGGGAAAATGTACTTTTATCTGCATTGGGACAAATGAGATGTCATTATAAATTACTGGAATTTCAACAATGTATCGACATGGCTGACAAAGTCCTCAATTTAGCCTATGCCAGCATTGATCACAAAATAGAAGCCCATTATTATTCCGGCAAATCAAATTTGGAGCTGTCGCAATTGGATAAGGCCATGGCTTCCTTTACTCAAGTATATAGCAATAACAGTGGAAATATTGGTGCTGAATCAAAATATCTAACGGCTTATATTTTTTATTTAAAAGAAGATTACGATGAAGCTTTAAATACAGTACTAGCGCTGAAAGATGATTTTTCAAATAATGACTATTATGTTGCTAAAGGTTTTATTTTGCTGGCCGATGTTTTTGTAAAAATGGGTGATTTCTTTCAGGCAAAATCTACTTTGCAAAGTATCATTGACAATTTCCCAGATGAGGGAATAAACAAATTGGCCTCAAACAAACTTGCCGAAATAATTCGGCTGGAAAAAAGTCTGGAACAAACAAATCCTGATGAAGATGAAAACGAAATTGAAATTGATAGCGACAATTAATATTACAGCCATGATGCACATGAAAACAACTAAACCGATATCGAAGATAGTTTTACTGATTGGACTTCTTATTCCATTCTTATCTGTAGCTCAGGATAGTAACTCTATTTTTACAGGCTCACAAGAGATAGTGAGAGATTATATTCCAAAATTCAGGGATGCTATTAAATTAGATGTTATACCCGTTAACGAAAAGGTTGAAATTAATAAACCAGAAATAACTTATCGGGTAACATCATCCTTGTTTCCTGTGGAAAGAGAACTGATAGAAAAACTACCTGCTATGCGATTAGTAAGGCCAAAACGAGTTAAATTAAACCATTATTACCTGAAAGGCGGATTTGGCAATTACAATAATATAATTGTAGAAGGTGTATTTAATACAACCAAATTGCGAGACAGATCTTTAAGTATTCATGCACTACATAATTCCGGAAAAGCGACAGTAAAACAATCCAATGTATCAGAGCAATTATTCGAAATTGATGGACATAAGGATTTTAGAAAAAACACGCTTTCGGGAAAAGTGTTTGTTGAAAACAATCGACACCATCAATATGGTTTTGATCCACTTGAAAATGTAGATTTCGACACATTAAATGCTGAACAAATAAGGCAGAACTTTTTAGATGCTGGCTTCCATTTGAATCTGACCAATGAACTAACTAAACGCAGTAAAATCCGATATTGGACCAATGTCTCATTTTATAACTTCCGCGATTACGAACGATTAAATGAAAGCGCAATATCATTTAATGGAAAAATCGAACAGTATTTCAAAGAAAATCCCATTCGATTTGAAGCAACTGTTAATCAATATTTTATTAGCTCAAATCCCAGCTTGTCGCGAACCTATTTTGATGTAAACGCAAACTACATGTTTATCCGTGACAATTTTGTCGCTGAAATAGGTTTTGATGCACCAACTGAAATAGACAGTATTGGATCTCAAACACACTTCTATCCTATTCTGAAAATTGAAGGACGATTAGCAAGCAATTTCCTTTATGGTTTTGCCGGAATCAAAGGAGGCCTACAAGAAAATACCTATAAAAGTCTGGCTTATGAAAATCCGTTTATAGCCTCCAATTTTACTTTGAAAAACACGAATAATAAGCTTGAACTATTTGCGGGTTTAAAGGGTAGTGTGCATGAAAAATTCAGGTATAATACAAGTTTCTCTCATCAAACCATCGAAAACTTGTTGATGTTTATTAATGACTCAACTCATTCCGAACGATTTTTAACACTTTATGATTCGTCTGCAGTCAATCTTATAAAATTACATGCTGAGATAGAATTAAATGTCATTAACAATTTACAATTATTTGCTGCAGTTAATTACTACCAATATAATAAAGCAAATAGCAGTTTTGTAGCTTGGCATATGCCTGATGTGGATTTTAAATTCTCAGCAAAATATCATATTCAACATAAAGTGTATTTTAACATCGATTATTTCTTAATTGGACAAAGAAGTACCGTGGATTGGAATACACTAAGTGTTCCTCCTTTTGGACCTAATATTTTATTGAAGCCAATCAACGATATCAATGTTGGTATTACCTATAAATTCTCAGATAAATTTGGCTTGTTCTTTCAGTTCAACAATATTTTAAACAATAAATACAGCTATTGGAACAATTATAATCTGAGAGGTTTTCATTTCTTAGCAGGTGCAAAATTGAATTTATAACATATAACATTTGGCTGTCATGGCATATCTTTTGACTTTATAAAAGAATGCAAAGAATTCTTTTCATAAGCATATTTCTAATTTTAAGTTCAGTCGTAAAAGGGCAAGAATTTAAAATACTTCCCGCAATTATTTCCAATGGAGATACATGTGCATACATTCAACTCCCTGAATTTCATGTGAGTGCCCGGATGTCATCTAAAATGAGAAGATGGTATAAACGTAATAGCAGACTTGTTCGAAATATGCGTGTTGTCATGCCTTATGCAAAACTAGCCAGTGCACGTTTATTGGCTATTGACAGATCTTTAATGGGCATTCAGGATGAGAAATTAAGAAAACAATTTTACAAAGAACAAGAGCAACAACTGATTAGCGAATTTGAAAATGATATTCGAAAAATGACTTTTTCTCAAGGGAAACTCCTCATTAAACTTATTGACAGAGAAACAGGAAAAACATCTTATACCATAATTCATGATTACCGAAGCGGACTAACTGCTGCATTTTGGCAGGGATTAGCCAGAGTTTTTGGTTATAATTTGAAGGAAAGTTATAATCCAGCCAAAGAAATAGAAATCGAAACAGCCATTCGATTATTAGGTTACGAATAGCCAAAAAAAAACCCCGATGAAAACATCAGGGTTCTTTATATATCTGTTAAATTACTTTTTATCTGAATCAGCTTCTTTATTTACTTTTTTTGCAGCTGGTTTTTTAGCTTTTTTCACTTCCTTTTTAGGTTCATCTTTTACTTCAACGATTTCTTCTTTTACCTCTTTAATCGTTTCTTCTACTTCAGCAACAGCCTCTTCAACTTTCTCAACTTCCTTTGCTGCTTTTTCAACTTTTACTTCAGGACCCCAATTTTCAGGTTTTACAAATCCCTTAACAGTACTCTTTTTAAGCAATGTCTTTCTTTTGGCGATTCTGTCCATTAATCTCATCCCTTTCCTAGTCAAACTATTCGTAGTCATATCTCAAAATTTTGTGCAAAAATAAGATTATTTTTCAAACATTACGATCTAAATAACAAATTGATTTGTTACAAATAGAAAATATATTGAATATTATCCTGCAAATCACTGATTAACAAATCTTTTCCTTGGGTTAACTGCTCTATAATGTCAGCTTGTGCATTTTTCACTTTCACCATACATACCTGATCGAAAACTTCAATATGATAATATTTACTTAACTGCACCATTACTTTCAATATCAATTCAGGAAAATTATTTAAACAAAGATATTGAGCTTGATCGATAGTGGCTTGAAAATTTAATACCATATGATTGTCACGAATGCAATCGGAAATCTGCTCTTTTTCCGGATCCGATAATTCTTCATTTGTTTTGGACTGTATTTTTAAAAGGTATTTATGAAATCGATGAATGATAATAGGAATATGGGCAATTGGTTCAGCCGAATCATGTATTATACTTCCCTTTTCTGCAGCTAAATCAAATTGCCTTACCTCTAAGGGTATATTTAAGGATTGTAAGGGAGTAATTGAATTATGGTGTAAAACTTTGGCTCCCAATTGGGTAAGCTCGAGTGCATCTTGATAAGTAAGCTCAGGAATTAATAGTGCATGAGGGTAGTTTTTAGGATCGGCATTGTATACTCCTTTCACATCTTTCCACACAACCACTTGTTCCGATTTCGTATAATTACCCAATAATGCAGCCGTGTAATCGGATCCTTCTCTTCCAAGAGTAGTTGAAAAACCATCAATTGTTGATCCTATGAAACCTTGGGTTATCATTAAATTCGCTTCACTACTAGCAACAAAGTCAACTACATTTTCTCTTGAAAGCGTCTCAATAATTGCTGCATTTCTGAATAAGTTCGAAGTTTTTAAATATTCTCTGATATCAAACCAGGTGTTTTCCAAACCTTTTTGGTTCAAATATTCGCTTATTAACTTACTGGAAATCAATTCACCATAGCACACAATTTGATCGTATAAAAAATCAAAATCTTTATCTTCATTCGATACAAATGTTTTCAATATTTCATCAAACAAACTGTTGACCTCTTGTTTAATAGGAAGGTCGTCAGTATACCGCAGTGCTTGAATCACTTCTAAATGAAAACTTTTTATTTTTTCCAAAGAAACATAAAACTGCTTTTTGTCATGCAAAAACTCACTTATCAGCTTTTCTAAGCTATTCGTTGTTTTATTGATTGCAGATAAAACAACTATTATTTTCTCATTTTGATACTGCTGCAGGATTAAATGTAATTTCTCAATTGCATGTGCATCCTGAATTATTCCTCCCCCAAATTTAAATACTTGCATACTCCTCTTGTATTATGCTTAAAAAATTACAATTTCACCGAAATTGATAAAATAATAGAGATATTTGTAGTGCAAAAATAAAAAAGAAAAATGCTTCGAGAGGTTAAAACACTAAATCAGTTTATCGTAGAACGTCAGTCAGACTTCGAATATGCAAAAGGTGAGCTTTCAAGCTTGCTGAGTGATATCGCAACAGCCGTTAAGATTATTAATAGAGAGGTAAATAAAGCAGGCCTTGTAAATATACTTGGTTCAGCAAATGAAATTAATGTTCAGGGCGAAGAAGTGAAAAAGCTGGATGTGTATGCCAACGAAATGCTTATTATTGCTTTAAGCTCTGGAGAAGATTGCTGTGTAATTGCATCTGAGGAGAACGAGGATATAGTCGAAGTTCCTACACAGAATAATGTCCAACCTGCTAAATATGTTGTTGTTTTCGATCCATTAGATGGTTCGTCAAATATCGATGTGAATGCTTCTATTGGAACCATTTTCGGTATTTACAGAAGAGTATCAGATGGTGAGGGAAGTGGTAAACAAGAAGATTGTTTGCAAAAAGGCAGAAATATAGTGGCAGCTGGTTATGTAATTTATGGATCATCAACCATGTTGGTTTATACAACCGGAAATGGTGTTAATGGTTTTACCCTTGATCCATCCATTGGAGAGTTCTGTTTGTCTCACCCAAAAATAACATTACCTGAAAAAGGCAATATTTATTCATTAAACGAAGCTAATTTCTCAGACTTCTCAGAAGGATTAAAGAAATACATTAACTATTTAAAAAGTGATGCTACGGATGAAATGGGGAAATTTTCAGCTCGCTATATTGGGACACTGGTTGCTGATATTCACCGTAATTTATTAAAAGGAGGGATATTTATATATCCAGGATCAGTAAAAGCTCCTGAAGGCAAATTGCGATTGATTTATGAAAATAATCCAATGGCTTTTTTAATTGAGCAAGCAAATGGTAAAGCAACTGATGGACAAGGCATCAACATTTTAGACATACAACCAAATGATCTTCATCAGCGAACACCCCTATTTATAGGTAATACAGAATTGGTTGATTTAGCGGAAGAATTTATTAAAAGATACGGTTGATCAATCAAATGCTGTCTTTTTGTCATCTTTTCTCTGCATCTTTCTTTTTGTCTTCTTATTTGATAGTCAATTATCCACAAGTATTGCATCTTATCGATTAAATATATTAATAAGGAAATCAATACTTTTGCATCAAAATAACGCTAAACTATTGTGAATGATTAGTAAAGTAAATGAACAGGATTTAGAAATTCTAAAAAAATCGATAATAAAGGGTATGCTTGACAAGAAGGCAAGTAATATTACAAGCATTGACCTGCGAAAAGGAAACAACAGTTTAGCCGATCTGTTTATTGTTTGCCACGGTACATCAAATCGACAAGTGGAAGCCATAGCAGAAAACGTTGAAGAAGAAGTATTCAAAACTACTGGTGAGAAAGTAAAGCATAAAGAAGGCTATACAAATAAGGAATGGATATTGCTCGACTATTTCGACATTATTGTACACGTTTTCAGCGAAGAAAAGAGAGAATTTTTTGCCCTTGAAAAATTATGGGGTGATGGCGAAATTGAAGTTCATGCATCTGATAATATTATCATATAAATCTTATGACAAATAAACAAGAAAGTCCAGAAAAGAAAGTTAATCCTACAAATCCGGACAAAAAAAACCCTAAGAAGTTTAATTTTTATTGGATTTATGCAGTGATTGCCTTGCTTTTGTTTGGTACTTATTTTTTCCCAAGTGATTTCACAAAAGACACCTATTGGGTGCAGGTGGAAGAAATGATTATTAATAAAGACGTTGAAAAATTTGAAGTCATCAACAATCAGGAAGTACTGGTTTACATTAAAAAAGATGCTTTAGAAAGCGAACGACATGACAAACTCAATGAGAAGGCTATCAGAAAAAGCGCTGAAGGACCACATTATAAATTTAATGTGCCCGATTCCAAAGAATTTCAAATTGATGTTCAAAATTTAGAAAAAGAATACACCCTTGATAAAATTCCAATTTATTATAAGAATAAGGAAAACTGGGGACGTGAAGTGTTTAGCTGGATTATCCCCATTGGATTAATGGTTCTACTTTGGATATTTATTATGAAAAGGTTCCAGGGTGGTGGAGCAGGCGGAAGTCAGATTTTCAATATTGGTAAAAGCAAAGCAACATTATTTGATAAAGATACCAAAGTAAACGTTACCTTTAAAGATGTTGCAGGTTTGGAAGAAGCAAAAGTGGAAGTTGTTGAAATTGTTGATTTCCTCAAAAACCCAAAAAAATATACAGATTTAGGCGGTAAAATTCCAAAAGGTGCATTATTGGTAGGCCCTCCAGGCACAGGTAAAACTCTTTTGGCAAAAGCCGTTGCAGGCGAAGCCAGCGTTCCATTCTATTCACTTTCAGGTTCTGATTTTGTTGAAATGTTTGTTGGTGTTGGAGCATCTCGTGTACGAGACTTATTTAACCAAGCCAAAGCTAAAGCCCCATGCATTATATTTATTGATGAAATTGATGCCATTGGTCGAGCACGAGGTAAGACAATTGCTCCAGGCGGTAATGATGAAAGAGAAAGCACCTTAAATCAGCTGTTGGCAGAAATGGATGGATTCTCATCTAATTCAGGTATTATCATACTAGCAGCAACCAACCGACCAGATGTATTGGATTCTGCCCTATTAAGACCAGGACGATTCGACAGACAGATTTCCATCGATCGACCAGATTTAAAAGGTCGTATCCAGATTTTTAATGTGCATTTGAAACCATTAACAAAACTGCATACCAATGTTAAATCGGAACGCCTTGCTGAACAAACACCCGGATTTGCTGGTGCTGAAATTGCCAATGTTTGTAATGAAGCGGCCCTAATTGCTGCTCGTAAAAATAAAGACATTGTTTCAATGCAGGATTTTCAGGATGCCATCGATCGTGTAATTGGAGGATTGGAAAAGAAAACCAAAATCATTTCTCCTGAAGAAAAGAAAATTGTTGCTTATCATGAAGCAGGTCATGCAATTATTGGCTGGTATCTCGAGCACACATCCCCATTATTAAAAGTATCTATAGTCCCAAGAGGTTATGCTGCATTGGGTTATGCTCAGTATCTTCCAAAAGAACAATATCTGTATACAACAGAGCAAATTCTGGATACCATGTGCATGTCGCTTGGCGGAAGAGCTGCTGAAGAATTAAAATTCGGAAGAATCTCGACCGGAGCACAAAACGATTTGGAAAGAGTAACAAAAATGTCATACGACATGGTTACGATTTATGGAATGAACGATAAACTCGGACATGTTTCTTTCCATGATCCACAGAAAGAGTATAGTTTCCAAAAACCTTATAGTGATAAAACTGCTGAAACTATTGACGAAGAAGTACGTAAGATCATTGAAACAAGCTATCAAAGATCACTTGCATTGTTAAAAGAGAAAGTTGAAGCCTTTGAAAAAATCGCCAATGTTTTACTTGAAAAAGAAACAATTTTCCAAAGCGATATTGAGAAGCTTATTGGCAGTAGACCTTTTGAAACAGAAGCAGAAGCAGAAGCAAAGAACAGATCAAATGCAGAAACTGCTGAATATTTAGAAGAAGAAGAAGCGAAAGCAGAGGAAATTCAGGAAGAAGTTGTTGTTGAAGAAAACAAGGAAGAAACTACTGAAACTGCTGAATCAGAAGATAAAACAGAATAATTCATGAGTATTCGCTTATTCATAACAGGTGGTACTTTCGATAAAGAATACAACGAATTGAATGGAACCTTGTATTTCAAGGATAGTCATTTAAAGGAAATGCTAGAATTAGGTAGATCGAAAGTAGATGTGCAGATAAGAACCCTAATGATGATTGATAGTTTAGAGATGGATGAATCTGACAGGGAAATCATACTTACCAACTGCAGAAAAACACCAGAAGATAAAATTGTCATTACACACGGTACCGATTCCATGGTTGAAACGGCCAATTTCCTCGCTCAGGCTAAATTAGAAAAGACCATTGTGCTAACCGGAGCCATGATCCCTTATAAATTTGGAAGTTCAGACGGCCTTTTTAATTTAGGCAGCTCTTTGGCATTTGTTCAATGTCTTCCTAAGGGAGTATATATATCCATGAATGGCCGATATTTTGCACATGATAACGTACAGAAAAACAGACAAAAAGGGGAATTTGAGGAGCTAAATAATTTTTAACACACAATTGATAATAATTGTATATTTAGCGCGTTTTAAAATAGAGCAAAAAATTAAAATTTACTGAATTGATCACATTAATTCTTATCACACTTTTGAAGAAATTGGGCATCGACCAGAAAACAATAATGGTCTTTGTTAGTCTTCTAGCTTTGTTCATTAGCATGTACAGCAAAGCCAAGCTACCTTTAATGATGTAAATTTCACACGCTTTTTTTAGGCTGATTCACCCATTAATTCTATTTTTATCCTTTCTTAATAATTCGTTCAGCAGACGTGAATCTTCTTATCATGAGAATTAAGTTACTACCATTATTACTGGTGTTTGTTCTTTGTTATAATCCTATTTATTCCCAGAATATTCTATCTCCAAAAGAGCTTGCAAAAGCCAAAGAATATAGGAATTGGAAAGATGCCATTGACAAGCCTTTAAAAGTTCACAAACTAAACCTCAAGCGTAGTAAACTTTCAGAACTTCCAAGAGAAATTGGGAAATTTAAGAATTTGCAAATACTTGAATTGGGTTCTAACAAATTTAAGGTACTACCTCGTGAGCTTGGAAGACTTAAAAAGCTACAATATCTGGGCTTATCCTATAGTCGAAATTTAAACATCAACAAAGCAATGCCTGTGATTGTGAAGCTTAAGTTATTGGAGAATATTGACTTAAGTGATAATCAGCTAAAGCAACTCCCAAGAGATATTGCACGGCTTAAGAATTTAAAACAAATCAATTTATCCTATAATAAAAATATCAATACTCGTCAGGTTTTAAGTATTCTTAGTCGATTGGATCAATTAGAAATATTGATGCTGGCTGAAAACAATATCAAAACACTTCCTGAAAGTATTGTTAAAATGCAAAACCTTAAAGAATTGCATCTACAATTCAATCCAATTAACGAAGCAGAAAGAAAGAATCTCATAACCCTCTTACCCAATACGAAAATTATTTTTTAGGATATGAAATCCTATCCGACAAAATATTACATTCGATTTCTTACGTACCTTGTATTTTCCTTATTCATTCTTTACTATCGTATCAAAAAGAAATTACCCTCTGAGGTCAAAAAGCTTAAATCACCTTATTTGCTTTTGAGCAATCATGTTGGTTTTTGGGATCCTTTTATTGCAGGTCATTTCTTGCCAAAGTTCACTCATTTTGTATCTTCTGATGCTGCATTTCGTCACAAAACAACGAATTTCTTTCTCACTCGCCTTGGTACCATTGCGAAGAAGAAAAATATGCGTGATACCCAGGTTATCCGTGATATTATTTCAGTCATTCAACAAGGTGAGAATGTGGGTATTTTTCCTGAGGCGGTTCGGAACTGGGCTGGTTCAAGTTTTAAAATGGACAAATCCATTGTCAAATTAATAAAGCTGTTAGATGTTCCTGTAGTAGTTTCCATCTTAAAAGGAATGAATTTATTCAATCCCAGATGGTCGAAGAAAATTAGAAAAACGAAAGTTGAAGTAGAATACATATTGCTACTAAATAAAGAAGAAGTTCACAAATTATCGGAAGAAGAAATATTTGCTCGATTACAAAACACCTTAAAACATGATGAAGTAGCCTATCAAAAGAAAAACAAAAACATAATTCATTTAGATCGTAAGGCAGAGCATATTAATCACGCCTTATATCTTTGTCCTGATTGTCATGCTATTGATCCGTTCAGAGTGGGTGGGAATAGTTTCACATGCTGCAATTGCAATTACGATATACACATTAACGACTATGGTTTCTTTGAAAGAATCAGTACAGGAAAGCTCCATTTTGATAATATTCGAGATTGGTATTACTGGCAAGAAAAGTATCTTTTAGAGGACATACAAAAGAAGTTTGAAATTGGATATCAGGATTGCTTGTTTGAAGACAAAGGATCAAAAATTTATTATGGAAAAGAAGACGCTGATTTGCAATCTATTGGTCAGGCAGATGTAAAATTGTTTATGGACAGAATTGATCTGTGTTTTCAGGAAAATAGCAAGCAAATTACATTCAATTTCAATGATTTACAAGCGATTAATCCACAAGTGCACGAAAGACTTGAAATCTATTATAAAAATGAACCTTATCGGATTATAGGATCGCGTGAAGGCGTATCTGCCCTGAAATGGGAAGTTGCTGTAAATGCAATTTGGAAAAAACTAGGGCAAGAAAATAAGTTATCGCCCTATATTAACATGTAATACAAAATCGAATCTAATCTTCATGCTCCTCATCGTTATCTTCATCATTGTCATCACCATCTTGATTGTCATCTTCATCTTCTTCTTCAACAAAAAGGATTTTACCACTATTGTCAATCCCTATTTCATATTCCATTTCGCCATTTTCAATTTCCAGCTCAAAATAGGTAATTTCAGAAGTTTCTACTTCCTCAGCCTCTTCAATTTTGAAATCAGGGTAATCTGTATTTATTTTTGCAATAACTGCAGCAGGTAAATCCTTGACATCTACTTCTTTCTCTGTTTGCATCCAGAATCCATCCATATCGAATTCAGCCTCAAACTCAACATTATCTAATTTAAACTCTGCTATATAAATCGTATTTTCTTTTTCCCATTCAATAGATTTAGCATTAGCATATTTAGTTGCAAATGCATCTAATACTACTTTTGGAACTTCAATAGAAGACTCATCCTCATTTGAAAAAATATTTCCTTCACTGCAT
>Ga0209045_1001680_pt1 | contig 18725 bp, 14 predicted proteins | sample SaaInlLV_10m_DNA_4_FD_184664 | JGI IMG/M metagenome (GOLD analysis project Ga0209045, IMG submission 184664) | Marine microbial communities from expanding oxygen minimum zones in the Saanich Inlet - Saanich Inlet SI072_LV_200m_DNA (SPAdes) (version 2) | ecosystem: Environmental > Aquatic >...
ATCAGCAGCTCTATAACAATAGAGCACTTACGACTAAGAATACTAGCACTACAACTCTCATCATGCACACCACTTTTTCTTACGCCTCCATAAGCGCACTTAATAAGCGCAAATGTTACAATTATGAAACATTTCTCTTAATTCTTGATTCTATCTCTTTACCAGCCTTATCCATGCCGCACCGCTCACTTCCTCAAGATGCTGATTTTGCACGACATCTCTCTTTCCTCCAGCCCAACCACTCTTTGAATTATACTGGTAATACTCTACGATTCCAAACCCCAATTCTTCAATTTTTTCCTCAACCCCTTTTAATCCACCTAGTTCTGGTATAGGGATAAGCCCCCACCCCTCCTCAATTTTTTCGACTGTTGTCAATGAACTCATGTTTTCCTGCGTTGGACGAACGATTCTGTCATTGGCCCCAACCTTTATCCATGCACCCTTCATCTGTTTGTTAGATGAGTCTATTACTGTAACTCCTTGTGCATCTCCTGTCATCTGATCTGAACAAGGCGCATACTGGGACCACTCATGCTTACCCGAGCTTACGCCTTGACCATAAACAATAATTCTACCTGCATTTTCTTTTGGGGTAACCATATTTTTCATGGTCTTAATGGCTATCTCCCGATCATTATCTCCATAATCTCCTATCAGAAGTGGCAATGCAACCATATTCCAGCCAGGTGAGAGGTGCGCCTCTGTCAAGGGCTCTGTTGGGATCAGTTTTTGCTGCGGGGTACGCATAGTCAATTTTTTTTGTAGCGTTCGACTCATGATTTCACTGTTGTATTCAAGCTCTATCTGTTCGTTGCTCTCGACCATACCATCCTTGTCGACCAGCCAGTTGGTGGTATTTAGCTGAACATGTATCGGCTTACCATTCAGTACCCCATCAATCTCGATCGATCTAGCAGCCTTCAAGGCACAAAGCTCAGCATCCCCCTGTTGCAACGGTATGGTTCGCCCTTCTCTACCTTGGTAGTTGTAGCTTGCTTTGTAGATCCACCGCCCCTCTTCCGGGGTCATCGATGCGGTTAGGTAGCTATCATCTACTTTTGCATTTGTCTGTGAAGTTTTCCCTAAAAAACCATCGGTCTTAATGGGGTCAAAAGCTATTTTGTAACGTATATGACCACGACTACTGGCTTCTGCTTGTGTATCATTTTCAGATTCGATCATGACTTTTACTGGTGGCACGAACTTCAACCCTAGTGTAGCCGTCCCCTTGCTCTGGCTTTTTATACCCGGATAGCTCATTTCATGAAGGTAGAGCCCATCGGACTGATAACTCCAGTATATTTTTGCTTGGTCTTGTTCCCCCCCAGCAATCTCTTGCACCCATTCAGCATTAGACTCAACTTGCTCTAGTACTGACTCTCCTGAACGCTTATCCCTAGTTTTTTCTGTAACAGTGGCACTTTCAGGAGTCTCTATATAGGTTGATACAGCTTGAGGATTATGTGGAAAATATCGACCGACAACGATCTCTTCTGAACAGGCCTGCTGGTAGCTCATACCTAGTGTAGCCGCCACAAAAAAATATAGTTTTATTGATGCCGATAAAGGCCTTACACCGTTATGGTGGCACCATTTTTCTGTTTTTATCATTTTTTCACAGATTTTTCTTTTGTTCATTAGAAGTAGTAGCTATATCCAGCACTTACGAAACCATACCTCTCATCAAATCGGTGAGCTGTATAGGGTGTATAGGAAAATGGTATCTCCCCAAGAAATTGATTTGTCATGGCATAGCCCCTGATAAATAGCGCACCATGTTTACCCACTCTGCGAGTTATATCTGCAATAAACACGTTGTTTATTTTTTCTGCTGAAGCACCGAAATTACGCACAACCTCTTCATAATCGCTGCGGTCTACGTAGAGCAGTTTATAGCCTCCACGTACTCTCCAGCCTTGGTTATACCAGGTGAGACCGCCGCCAATCTGATAAAAGTCTCCATCGTGCGCTATACCAAGTCCTGAGTCAAGGCCATAGCTATTCTCCAGCAGGTCGATCCCTTGTATGCTGATTTTATCACTATCTGGATCGGCACTGAGTGCTATCTCTAGTTGATTGAACTGTTTTCCTTTTATTGCCTCGGCCATATTCAACTGAATCTCTTTTTCAAGCCCGATTGGATCTCTTATATTGATCGTGCATTGACCATCAGCACACTCTTTTACCGTAATTGTGGTGTCACTGCCAATTTCAGTTAGCCCCGTAGTGGACTGAAGCAGTGTATTGATAGTCTCCGCTACCATTGGGTGGTCTCGATTATCCAGTATTTTCTGCATATCAGAGGCACTGTTGATATCAACCACACTGGCGACTGCACCACTCGCCGTTAACTTGTCAAAGCTGGTGCTTATCTGACCTCCACCAACAAACAGTGTGAGTTCAGTAGATTGGGCCACCCCCCAAGTTCCAATCAAGTCTAGCTGCCACTGCCTGTCCTGCGGACTATGGATGTCGATATTATCTACTTTACGTCCAAACAGGGTTGTGGCTGATTTTTTACTGAGTAGTTCTGCCTGATTCCCCCATACTCCTACACGCAGAGCGAGTTCTGGAATAACTAATCCAACGCTCTCATTAAGCAGGTATTGAGTAGAAAGATGCCAGCTTTGGAGATTAAATGCCTCAGTACGATAATCAAGGGTCCTGTCCCACCAAGACCCTTCCAGCCAGAGCTGTTCTGTAATTGCAACCCCCCCCTGCAGGTGACCTCCACTGTAGTCTCCCACTGAAGTACCCGCAAAATCCTCATGACCTCCGCGCATATCAAACAGATCTAGGGTATCATTCATATTATCTATACTAATTTCAAGCTCCCCATGCCAAGGCTCTGTGGTATGGCGACTGCTCATTAGCGGGTCCAGCGGTGCAGCATGCAGTGGAGTTGCATTCAACAACAGATGCATTGCTGCTAGAGCAAGAAAATTCTTCACTTGGCGGAAAACCTTCAACAAAATATACTCACTGTATTGTCGCCTATTTTGTATCACATACTACCTATTGCTATCAGGTTAGCTGTAGCCATCGCAATTTTTGCTGCAATATCTGCAATATTGGTAAACAGTGTCAAGGGCTCCATACGATCAGCATCCAGTGGAACTACAATAGTATCGCCTGCCTGAACAGTACTCCCGCTAACTGTACGAAACCATACTCCTTGAGCGCCAGGTTCAACCTGCCCATTAGCATGCACAATATAGTAGTGCTCTTTATCTGCATTTTGTGTAAAACCACCACTAAGCTTTACATATTCTTCTGCACTCATATTCGGTTGGAACATGTGCGAACTTGGATAAAAGAGTTCACCAACTGTTGTTACAGAAACAGGATTCTGTGGTATTACCAGCTTATCACCACTTTTCACCTCTAGTCCATGGACGTCATTATCGCTAGAGTCTGTTTTTACTATCAAGGGTAAATTTATCGATAATCGCCCCAATGGCTCAACATCTCTCATTTTTTCAAGCAGTTGGGCTACATAATCGACAGAACTTCGCTTTGTCGGGTCTGAGTTCAATTTTTCGATGGTTAAAGATGCCATTTCTCTCTCTAGCCGACTAATCATTGCCTCATTTTCATTATGCTCTTTTTCGCGCAGAGCTTGGCGTGAAAAAAGCGCTCCTTCAGGGAAAGCGTACTCAGTTAGTCCTCCTGCACGCTTCAAAATCTGGGCAAGCGTCTCTCCTTGTGTAATTGGATACTCCCCAGGAAAGCGTACCTCGCCTTCAAGTGTAATCGTCTGTTTCTCATTCCACTGCGGTAGCCTACGCACATTAACATGGTCATGCGGCAACAGATCAAAATCATCTTTTAGTTCTTGTTCAATTCCTTGTAGACTAAACAGGCGATAACTGGTTGATCGATAGCGGTCTGAATTAATTTTTCGCCTTGTCAGCTCCGCCTCTAAAGTATATGCCGACTCCTCTAGCCCACCAGCAGCTTGAATGAGATCGGATACATTCATTGAACTTTCCAAAGGATAACGCCCTGGAAAACGAACTTTTCCTCCAACACTGATAACTTGTGCAGGCGTAGTATTATTGGCTTGTAACTCCAAGTCTTCAACTAGTTGCTCGATCAATTCTTGACGCTGAAGTGTAGCCACTTTTTTCATTTGAATTACATCTTCAGAAAGCTGCCCAGTGCTAAACCCTTCTGCTTCTGCTTCTGCTTCTGCTTCTGCTTCTGCTTCTGCTTCTGCTTCTGCTTCTGCTTTATTAGGCAGAATAATCACCCGATCTCTTGGTTGTAAAACAAAGTTCTTAGCTAAATCATCACTGCTATTCATCACATCTCTCAGTGAGAAACTGTGAATTGATATTTCTCCAGAGTTATTTTGCTCTCTTCTAACCAAGGCATACTCCAAGTCAGTATGTGGCAGCACGTCAAGAGCGGCCTCAATCAATCGACTTACTCTCATCCCTTTCTGGTAGGGATATTTACCCGCCTGCTTAATATTTCCCTCGATTGAAATGACCGGTTCAGGCTTCCCAAACCTGCCATACCTTTCTAGCTCTACAATCAGCGGATCTAGGACTTTACGCCGATCCTCCCCTAAGGAGAGCACAACTACCTCATCTCGTGCCATTAATTTTATATTCTGATTAGAGCCTCTATCCTCTAATACCTCATCATATCTAGACACTAGAATCTCTAGCGTTCTATCTTTACCGCTCTCTCTCTTTATTACCACATATCTCATATCTGCTTCTGATAGTAGTGTTCTTTCATCAGGAATTAGGTCTGTTAACCGCATTCCTTGATACCACTGGGAAACGCCCGGGCGCTGAACATGGCCAGAAAGCTTAACAACGGAGTCCATTCTTTCTAGAACAGAATATACACGCAGAGTATCACCTCTCTGTATTGTGTTATTCAAATTTTCCGTATTAGCTAAATCTAAATCTATCAGTATACGCTTACCTGAAGCATCGATTCTATCAAGCTGGGAGGTACTTAAGTCAGCCGTTGGAAGCAATCCACCTGTAATATGAATAAGCTGTCGAACCGTTTTCTCACCTTTTAATTCATACAGTCCAGGCCTACGAACCTCACCTCCAACTCCTACAATATCCCCAACAGGCGGTACAAAAAGAACATCCCCTGGTTGGATACGGGCATCTTTGCTAGTATCTCCCCGCAGCAATAAATCATACAGATCCAGCGTTGTAATCAACTCACCTCTACGTTTTAACTGAATATTCCTGAGCGAACCGATTTTATCAATTCCTCCGCTAGCAAATAGCGCATTGGTCATGGTTGAGAGAGCGCCAACTGTATATGAACCAGGATTTAACACATCGCCAAGAATAAATACACGGATAGAACGTAGAGCTCCCATTGTAATGCTGGCTCGAACACCAATCATCTGTTTAGAGATGCGCTGATTAAGATTATCTTTTAACTCTTTAAAATGCATTCCAGCTACTTGAATTGGACCAATTCCAGGAAAACTCAGCGCCCCATTTCGGTTTACCTGCAAATGATGTTCAATATTCTCTTTACCAAAAAGTAAGATTTGTATGACATCTCCAGGTCCTACTACATAATCAGAAGGTATCGGTATACCAGATACTGGAGCGAATGCTGCAATAGATTGGTCATGAAAGAGGTCATAGCCAAACTGTTTTAGCTCCTCCTCAATTTTCTTATCCGTTTTCTGCTCCTCTAGCCCCACCTCTTCTATTGAGTGTTCTACTGCTTTTTCAATCGCTGATGCCTTTTGAGGATGTCTTCTCTGCCTATTTGTTGTTTGCGACTCATTTACAGCAGGGTTTGAGCTGTCAAAAGCTGGATTTTGTTTTTGCTCTCCCACTTTTCCTCTTTCAAGATACTGCTGCATTAACAATTGTTGTTGAGCAGGCGACAATGATTTGTACATATTCATCTGCTGACTAGTCACTCCAGCAGCGTACCCTGCAAACGATACGACAACTAGTAACACAGAAAACAGTGAAGTAAACCAATATCTATCATCTTTAAACGACATAATATTCTCTCTTAAGATCTCTAATTTTTTGAATTAATTAACATCATCATCACTGGTGATGGCTTCTTCTTTCTGATTTTTCAGAAAGTTGAGAAAGAATGCGAGGAATATGGAAAACATCATACCCAACACGCCTCCCAACACTACAATCAGTTTACGTTTCGGTTTACTACGCTCTTGCGGCACTATCGCCGGGTCAATCACCCGAAAGGCAAATTCTTCCTGAATATTGGCCAGCATGATGGTATTACTCTGCTTCTCAATCAAGCGATAGAGGATCTGCTGCATATCAACCACACTGGTTGTTGCCAGTTGCTGTTTTAGGTAATGGATACTCTTCTCTGCCTGCTGCACCGCCTCCTGCTTAAGATGTTTATTGAGGCGCACAACCAACTGGTTAGCCCATTCTGCAGCAATCACCGGATCCTTCCACTCGATGGCAAGCCTAACCATGCCACTCTTTTTATCTGGAGAGGTAGATAGGGTGGCCGAAAATTTCTTATAAGCATCCCATACTGATGGAGCACTCTCTTTACTCTCTTCTGGTATCTGATTATTGGCCCCACTTTTCAGCTCAGCAACCATAGTCAGCATCATCTTCTTATAAGGAGCCAGCATTGACGACTCCTCTTCGTCATGCATCTCCAACCACTGCTTTTTCTCTTCATCCCACTGCTCGTCAAATAGAAGAGGCATCAACTGCTCTTCAGCAATAAAACTATTCAGGAACTTGCGAGACTGTAGTATTGCTATCGCCTCATCCGTTGAACCACCTCCACCACCAAGGTTGACACCAGCCAGACTTGCAAGCCCCCCAAACTGGGAGGCCAGCGCAGCCATTTGACCTCCACTCTCTTGCTTTACCGGAGCTAGAACAGCTTCAGCTTTATAGACCTCGGGGGCGACCAATGCATACCCCACTGCCCCCAATGTAAACAAGATAGTGACCCAAAAGATCATCCACTTTCGCGCCATTAGCACACGCCAGAGATCAACCAGGCTAATCTCGTCCTCTACATCGTACCCCGTAGGATAATAGGGGTAGCCTCCGGGCGGTGCCATTGGCTGTGCTGTGGAGTTACTATCTTTCTGCTGAGACATTTACTTAAACCTTCATTCGTTTGGAGCTTATGATTAAATTTCCATCAAGTCGTCTTCTTTCGCCTTGACGGTCTGATCCACCTCTGCGACAAAGCGGTCCGTCAGTTTCTGCACAGCATTCTCAGCACTACGCTCGTCATCCTCAGAGATCTCTTTCTCTTTCACCAGATCTTTGAAGTCACTATTGGCATCACGGCGGATGTTACGGATCGCCACCTTGGCAGACTCCCCCTCATGCTTAACCACTTTCACCAGATCACGGCGACGCTCTTCTGTTAGCGGTGGCAGCGGGATACGGATCAACATACCTGCGGTAGCTGGATTCAACCCCAAATCAGACTCCATAATCGCCTTCTCAATCGGCTGCACCATGGTCTTCTCCCATGGGGCAACGGTGAGGGTACGCGCATCGGAGGCGTTGACATTCGCTACTTGGCTCAGTGGTGTTGAAGTGCCGTAGTAATCCACACTAATCTGATCCAGCAGGCTGGGGTGAGCGCGACCGGCTCGTAATTTGCCCAGCTCATGTTTTAGTGACTCTACACTCTTGCCCATACGCGCTTCGGCGTCTTCTTTAATCTCTTCGATCATGCTGCTTCTCTTTAACCTTCATTAATAGATAATTTCAACCCCCTCCCTAACCCTCCCCCTGCTAGGGGGAGGGAACTTAGGCAGGAACCACTCGTGTTCCCTCGGATTCATTCATCACTGCGCCTTGCAGACCACCGGGGCGTGTCATATCAAAAACTCTGAGCGGCATATTATGCTCTCTACAGAGCACAATTGCAGTCAAATCCATCACCCCAAGCTGTTTTTCCAGTACTTCATCATAAGTGATCCGATCGATCTTGGTGGCAGAGCTATCTTTGGCGGGGTCTGCGGTGTAGATCCCATCCACTTTGGTTGCCTTCATCACCACATCGGCCTCGACCTCAATGCCACGCAGGCAGGCGGCGGTATCGGTGGTAAAGAAGGGGTTTCCGGTACCGGCTGCAAACAGTACCACCTCCCCCTGCTCTAGTGCGGCAATGGCATCACGGGTGGTGTACTCATCACACACCTTGGATATTTTGAAGGCAGACATCGCCCGCGCCTGAATGCCTTTCTGCATCAACGCATCACGCATGGCAATGGCATTCATTACCGTGGCCAGCATCCCCATCTGATCTCCGGTTACCCGCCCTACACCGACCTCTTGTAGGCTGGCACCACGACAGTAGTTGCCACCGCCAATCACAATCGCCACCTGCACCCCTTTGGCGGCAATTGCGGAGACCTCCTCCACCATCTGAGACAAGATCGCGGGATCGATCCCCTGTGATGCGTCCCCCATCAGTGCTTCACCACTGAGTTTGAGTAAAACACGACGATAGATTGGCTGCTCTGACATCTTCACTCCTTCATTAATTATCCAAAAAAAAGCCTTCCAAAAACTTGGAAGGCTTCTTCAATCACGTTACAGCAAAATCATTAACCCTTAACCCTTAACCCTTAACCTGGGCCATAACCTCATCTGCAAAGTTCTCTTCTTTCTTCTCGATCCCTTCACCCACTTCTAGACGGGCGAACTGGACGATCTTGGCGCTGTTGTTGTCCATCAACTTAGCAACTGTCACATCAGGGTCTTTTACAAAAGGCTGGCCCAACAGTGTAATCTCGTTAACGAATTTCTTCATACGACCGACGATCATCTTCTCGATAATCTCAGCAGGCTTACCACTCTCCTGTGCCTGAGCAACGAAGATCTCTTTCTCTTTCTCCAGCACTTCAGCAGGAATATCCTCTTCACCCAATGCAACCGGCTTGCTTGCAGCAACGTGCATAGAGACATCCTTGGCCAGCACGGCATCACCACCTTGCAGAGCCGTCATTACACCGATACCTCCACCATGTGAATAGAAACCGATCACACCCCCTTCAGAGTCGACTACTGAGAAACGACGCACGGCCATATTCTCACCCAATTTGGCGATCAACTCCTGACGACGCCCCTCAACAGTGGTAGAACCACCCTCTAGGTTGGTCTCATTCAGTGCAGCAACATCCGCAGGGTTGTTAGCCAGTACCGTAGTAGCCACTTGGCTAGCGAATTCAACAAACTCATCATTCTTCGCTACAAAGTCGGTCTCACTGTTGATTTCAACCATCACACCACGAGAACCATCTTCACTGACGCTGATAGCAACAAGACCCTCAGCCGCTACACGAGAGGCCTTTTTGTCTGCTTTAGCAAGACCGGATTTACGCAGCGCATCGATTGCTGCATCGATATCACCGTCGGTCTCCACCAACATTTTCTTACACTCCATCATCCCTGCGCCGGTACGCTCGCGCAGCTCTTTTACCTGACTTGCAGTAATTGCCATTGTGACTCTCCTTATTCAGCCACTGCAGCCGCAGCTACAGTCGTGGCAGACTTGGCATCAACAACCGCATCAGCAGCAGCACGTACATAGAGCTGAATGGCGCGAATGGCATCATCATTACCTGGAATCACATAATCAACCGACTCTGGATTGTTATTGGTATCAACCACACCAATTACAGGAATACCCAGTTTCTTCGCCTCGTTGATCGCAATACCCTCATGACCGGTATCGATCACCATGATTGCAGAGGGCAGACCACCCATATCCTGAATACCACCGAGCGTACGCTCCAGCTTCTCCAGTTCACGGCTCATCATCAGCCCCTCTTTCTTGGTCAGACGATCCATACGACCATCTTCTTTCATCGCCTTGATCTCTTTCAGACGACGGATCGACTGTTTCACGGTCTTGAAGTTGGTCAGCATACCGCCCAACCAGCGATGGTTGACGAAAGGCATACCGGCGCGCTCTGCCTCTTCACGGACGGTCTTCTGTGCAGCACGCTTGGTGCCTACAAACAGGACTTTGCCATTCTTGGCAGCGATACCACCGATGAAGTTCATCGCATCCTGGAACATAGGGAGTGTCTTTTCCAGGTTGATGATATGAATTTTGTTACGGTCGCCAAAGATGTACGGAGCCATCTTGGGGTCCCAGAATCGAGTTTGGTGACCGAAGTGGACACCAGCTTCCAGCATTTGTCTCATAGAAACGGACATAGTATATTTTTCCTTAATGTTTTGGGTTTTGCCTCCGTATGCGCTAGCTGTCCAATCCTCTTGCGAAGACACCCGAACAGAGAGTGATAGCATACGTGTGAAATAAAGTGCGCATTCAAAACGCGCGCGGATTATACAATGTGTTTTTCTCTACTACCACCCCTAATTCCCAGTTAAAATAGCCCCCATGAGCATCACCATAAAAACCACCGATGAGATCGAAAAAATGCGCACTGCTGGCCGTCTCGCAGCAGAGGCGCTGGAGATGATCGAACCCCATGTGCAGATCGGCATCACCACCGATGAGCTGGACAAGATCTGTCACAACTACATTGTGAATGAGCAACAGGCGATCCCCGCCCCTCTTAATTATCACGGCTTCCCCAAATCGATCTGCACCTCAGTCAACCATGTGATCTGCCACGGTATCCCCGGAGACAAAAAACTGAAGAGGGGCGATATCGTCAATATCGATATCACCGTAATTAAGAATGGTTACCATGGTGATACCAGCAAGATGTTTATGCTCGGCACCCCCCCTATCCGCGCACAGCGACTGGTACAGGTATCACGTGAGGCGCTGCTACAAGGGATTGCTCTGGTAAAACCGGGCATCCATCTGGGTGATATCGGCTACACCATTGAGAGATACACCAAGCAACACAACTTCTCCGTGGTACATGAGTACTGTGGCCACGGCATCGGCAAGGCATTCCATGAAGAGCCGCAGGTGCTCCACTACGGCAAAAAGGGAACCGGCCCCATTCTGGAGACGGGGATGACCTTTACCATTGAACCGATGGTCAACGCGGGCAAACGCCACTGCAAGCTCAACCCCAACGATGGCTGGACTGTTACTACCAAAGACCGCAGCCTCTCCGCACAGTGGGAACATACCCTGCTGGTCACCGAGAGCGGAGTTGAAGTACTGACCAAACGGACTGAAGAAGATGACCTCTAAGGTCACCTCTACAGTCACTTCTGAGATGCTTACTACACTATTGAAGCGTGGTCCAGTCGATCCACTACAGGTTCGCCCACTGCTACAACAAGAGCAGGAGGAGATCGCCAACGCCTTCCACCAAGGTACCCCAGCAAAAACACTAATTCGCAGACGCAGTGAGACCATTGACGAGCTGCTACAGACATTGTGGCAACAGCAGATTGGCCCCCACTGCCAACAGTGCGCACTGATTGCCGTAGGCGGCTATGGACGACAGGAGCTGCACCCCCACTCTGACATTGATCTGCTGATTCTGGCAGAGTCCGAAGATGAGGCCATCAACAACGCCATCGGCAGTTTCGTAACCCTACTGTGGGATCTGGGGCTACAGATTGGTCATAGCGTGCGCTCCATCCAGAGCTGTATAGATGAGGGACAACAGGATGTCACCATCGCCACCAACCTGCTGGAGGCGCGTCTGCTGGTCGGCAGTGAGGCCTATTTCAACCAACTGCAACACGCCACCCAGCAGGATGACTTCTGGGCCAGCGGCCCCTTCTTTATCGCCAAACGCAATGAGCAGCAGGCCCGCCTCAGCAAATACAATGACACCGCCTACAACCTCGAACCCAACATCAAGGAGGGGCCAGGTGGGCTGCGTGATATTCAGAACATCCTCTGGGTCACCCACCGCCATTTTGGCTCTGATGGCCTAAAAGAGCTGGTAGAACACCACTTCCTCACCCAGAGTGAATGTGCCGAGCTGGATGCGGGACGAGAGCGGCTCTGGGAGATCCGTTTTGCCCTCCATCTGATCGCAGGCCGTGCCGAAGAGCGACTACTATTCGAACACCAGCCAGAGCTGGCACAGCAGTTTGGCCACATCGACAATGAAAACGGTCGTGGTATTGAGGGCTTCATGCACAGCTACTTCCGCATCATTCGAGGGCTTTCCCGGCTGAATGAGATGCTGCTACAGCTCTTTGAAGAGCAGCTGCTGACACCGCCAGAGCAGCGTGAACCACACCCCATCGATGCACACTTTGGCCGACGCAGTGGCTACCTCACCCTGCTACAGCCCGATGCACTGGAGCAGAACCCAGGGCTGGCACTGACACTGTTCCAGAAGCTACAGACAGAACCCAACCTTAAAGGGGTAACCGCAGAGACCATCCGCCAGCTCCGCAACAATCGCCAACGCATCGCCGAGCACTACCAGCAGACCCCAGAGGCACGCCGCACTTTTAGCAGCCTGTTCTGCTGTGGCACAGGGCTGACCCACACCCTGCGTCGCATGAACCGCTATAGCCTGCTCGGCACCTACCTACCAGAGTTTGAGAAGATCATCGGGCTGATGCAGCATGACCTGTTCCACGCCTATACGGTCGACGAACATACCCTGTTTGTAGTACGCAACCTGCGCCGGCTGACCGTATCAGAGCATTACGAGGAGCTCCCACACCTCAGCGACCTGATCATTCAGCTGAAACACCCCGAGCAACTCTATATTGCCGGACTCTTCCACGACATCGCCAAGGGGCGCGGTGGCAACCACTCCCAACTCGGCGTTGCTGTGGTACAGGCATTTTGCAAGCACCACCAGATCGAACAAGAGAGTGCCGATGAGATCGCCTGGCTGGTTGAACAGCATCTGCAGATGTCCACCTTTGCGCAGCGACGAGATATTGATGACCCGGATGAGATCGAGGTCTTTGCCCAAATTGTCGGCAAGCAGTCACGGCTGGATATGCTCTACCTGCTCACCACTGCCGATATCCGCGCCACCAACAAGACCCTCTGGAACCACTTCAAGAGCGCTCTGCTGACCAAACTCTATAATGCCACCACGGCACTGTTGAGTCGCCCAGAACTGGAGATCGATTATGGGGAAGAGACTCGTCAACAGGCGCTGGAGCAGTTGATCGCTCAGGAGATGAACCCCACGGCAATCGGTATTTTCTGGGAGGGGCTGGGTGATGACTACTTTCAGAAACATGATGCAGAGGAGATCTGCTGGCACACCACCGAGATCCTCAACCATACCCCGCGCCCACTGATTTGCTTCCACAAAAAGAGCCATCAAGGGGGGAGCGAAATTCTGATCTACCACAAAGATCAGCAGTTCCTGTTCGCAATTCTGGTGCATACCCTAGAGGCACTACACCTCGATATACAGGCAGCGCGCATCAACACCACACAGAACAGCCATGCGCTCGATATCTTTACCGTACTGGATCAGAATGGTAAGACGCTGAGCGACCCAGAGCTACTGCAACGCATTGAACAGCAGCTACGTAGCGAGATCAGCGAGCCGACCCTAATCCATCAGCCGATCACCTTCCGCCGCTCCCGCCATCAGAAACATTTCCATAACAAGGGGCGTGTCATATTTCGACAAGATGAGCGCAAACAGCAGACGGTACTGGAGGTACATACTACGGACCGCCCCGGCCTGCTCTCTACCCTCTGCCAGACCTTTATGGCCTGTAACATCCGCATCCATGCCGCCAAGATTACAACACTGGGAGAGCGTGCCGAGGATATCTTCTGGGTCACACACCAGGACAATACGCCATTGAGTGATGAGGAGATTGAGGGGCATATCGCCCCCTATATTCGCAAAACGCTGCAGGCATAACGAAAAAAGGCCCTCCAAAGAGGGCCTTTTTAGATCACAGCAGTATCGACCTAATCGAAAATAAACTCACCACTACCCAGACGCTGCTTAATCTCCGCCATCACCCGCTCTTCATCAGCCTCATCCTTGGCGATAAAGGTGACCGAGAAACGGATAAAGTTACCCGCATCATCCCAAGGCACAGTAGAGATCATCTTCTCTTTGATCAGATACTGCGAGAACGCCTCACCACTATCAAAGGTAATAGAACCATCCTTGGTGGATTTGGGTGCCTTTACGTAGAGATAGAAGGTCGCCTTGGGCTTGTCGATGGTAAAGCCTGCACTGCGTAGCGCATCCACCAACAGGTTATGACGACGAGAGTACTTGGCCGCAGTCTTTTCGGTAATCTCAGGGTGGTCGAGACAGTAGACACCGGCATGCTGAATCGCCGCAAACTGACCGGAGTCATTGTTATCCTTCACTGCGGCAAAGGCTTTCACCACCAGCTCATTACCCGCCACAAAGGCGAGACGCCAGCCAGTCATGTTGTAGGCCTTGGAGAGCGACTGAATGGCAATACCGACATCCTTCGCCCCCTCTACACTGAGGAAGGAGAGCGGCTTCTCACCATCAAACATCAACGCAGCGTAGGCCTCGTCGGAGATGATGACGACATCATGCTCTTTGGCAAAGGCGATCGCCTTTTTGTAGAACGCCTCGGTTGCAACGGCGCCCGTTGGGTTATTTGGATAGTTCAAGCAGAGGATCTTTGCACGACGCTTTTCATCATCGGTCAGCGCATCTAGATCAGGTAGGAAGTCATTCTCCTCCAACAGTGGTAGATTCACCACTTCGCCCCCCAACCCTTTAGTGGTACTGCCCAGCAGCGGATAGCCGGGGGTAGTCATGATGGTGATATCACCGGGATTGATAAAGGCCATCGGCAACAGCGCCAGCACTGGCTTACTGCCAATACCGTGGTTGATCTCATTGACCGCATCCAGCCCCTTGACCCCGAAGACGTTATCCATATAACGGGCTGCCGCATCCTTAAACGCCTGCACACCATTATCGGTGTAACCACGGTTCTCCCAATTCTTCGCCTCTTTGTAGAGCACTTCCACCACTTCAGGCTCTGCCATCCAATCCGGCTCACCAACCCCCATATCGATCATCTCTACATCTGGGCTGGCCTCCATCGCTGCACGCTTGGCCCGTTTGATCTTTTCAAACTTGTAGATATTGGTGTCCTTACCAAACTGGTTACCGCCAATACGCTCGGCGAACATCTCCTGAATGAAGCTTTCCATGGTGATTCAATCCTTGTTTTTTTAACTGAGAAATACCAAAAATTTTGAGAGGGAAATTATCCTCAGATAACGATAGAAGTCCAGTGTCAATGGAAGATAGTAGTCAAGAAAATAAGGCAGAGAAGAGTTAAGCCACGGAGTTGGTCGGGGCGAGAGGATTCGATCCCTGAAGGGGAGGCGCTCTGCGCCCACCTCCGTCATTCGGAAGTGCACAAATCTAACAGGGTCGGAACCAATAAACTGGTCGGGGCGAGAGGATTCGAACCTCCGACCACCGGCACCCCATGCCGGTGCGCTACCAGACTGCGCTACGCCCCGAAATAGATATTTAAACTAATGTCTACGGCTTTGCAGGACCGTTTCACGATCTCAATATCAATACATTACAGCGCATCTCCCAATGCAACCAATCAACGCAATAAGTGACGAAATCATACCCCACAAAAAACAACAAATCCAGCTTTTTTTTACTTAATTGATAGTGAGAAACCACTAGGCCGATGTACATTTTACCCTTAAATCGCCCCTAATCCTGCCCACTCCTCACTTTAAATAGCCTGAAAAACAGCGTTTGTTACCCTCCAAAACAGCCAAAAAATCGCTCATTTTATCGGCCTACAGGCCGGTCAAGCGACACTACCTATCTTAGTTTCTCAAAAACTTCCCAGGTGATAGCCCTGTAATTGCCGATTTAAATCCAGGTAATGCTCTTTCCCACTTTTGTTGTTCAGCTGTACGCAGTGCACCCCATTTTTAGATCAACTCAGCTCCAACAGATCATTCGCAACTTAGAATGTAGCGTAGATTTATCGTGCAGATCGGTTTAAGGGCGCTTACACTGGTGCCGGGAAGAAGGTACTATATGCCACTACCAACAAAGCGTAGTTTGGGCTATATGCCACCAAGAGATTAGAGTGTTATGACGAATAAGCGGCTACCAGAAAAGAGTAAGTTACCTAAAGCAGGAACCTCTACCCTATTGGCAGGCTAACAAAAGGCTCCGCCACTCAATGGTTCTACTGGTTGCCAGCAATAGCCTTACTGATTATGGTTTGGGATACCGGTGACCTTTTTGCACGGGTGAATATCTACAAAACCTTCCTGCTATTTGTCTGCGTCTCTCTACTATTTATTTTTGTAGATGTGTTTTTTCAACAGAAAAGAGAAGAGATAGCGCCAACCCCAGTGGGTTGGCTACTGTTGCTGTCACTACCGATCCTAGCCACCCTGCCAGGGTTAATGTTACATGGCAGTGGTTATAACTACCTGCTTGAACATGAAGTGTCGATCCACCTGATGTATATGATGTGGGCAGCCTATATTGTTCGTTGTGTAAAGGATATTGATGCTTTAGAGAAGCTGATGATGGTGGCTGGGATAACGGTTATCTATGCCGTTTTGGAAGGGGTAGCCCAAGATACAGGTCGTCCAAAATCAACCTTCGGAAATACAAATCTCTATGCTAACTATCTGATTCTGTTTCTTCCTGTGTTGATGATGCTCTGGCTTCCGGTTAACCTACAGCAAGATGCCCGTCATCGTTTTCAGTGGCAAGATATAGGGCGAAAGCAGTACTATTTTCTATTAGTGTTTTTGGTAGGGCTATTTGGTCTGTGGCAGACAGAGACGCGTGCGGCTTTGGCAGGGTTTGCCGCTGCGCTAATTGTGCTGTTTCTGTATCTGCTATACCTTAAATTAAAACAACGTTATCAGCTGCGGGGTTGGGTTTTTCTATTGACGGCGGTTGGGGTTCCCCTTTTATTGCTGGCTCTACTCTTTTTGGCGGCTTCACAGCTAAGTGAAGAGACGGTACAAAGCTCTCGATTCCTCCGTTTGACAACTTGGGAAGCTTGGTCTTCCCGCCTTATGCCATGGCAGGTGGCTCTCCTATCCATACAGGACTCCCCCCTGCTTGGGTTTGGTCCGGGCTCTTCCTATAACCTCTTTTTTGAGTATTTGCCTGAGGAGTCACTCCTATTTACAGAGCAGCGTAGCTATAAGCATGCACACAGTGAAATTCTTGAGGTGATGCAGGAGGGAGGCATATTTGGACTGTTGGTCCATCTGCTGGTGTTGGGGGGGCTCTTCTGGGTTATTGTGCGGATGTTACAGGGCAGCTCCTTGGATAACCGGGAGAAACGGCTGGTAATGGGGGTAGCGTTGGCGCTGGTGGCGTATAATGTGCAGAGTGTTTTCTCCTTAGCGACTCGAATGACTCAGAATGAGATGACACTCTATACCGTCATCGGGCTGCTGCTGGTGCTCTATCCAAAAGCTCAATTGGGGGGGCGCTTCGCTCTTTTGTTGCAGCGACCACTGCCAATATCTATGCCAGCGTCCGCAGGTTTTCTCTTGGTAACGTTGTTTGCTTGGGGAATACAGTACCCTACCTTTATTGGCAGTAATCAGTTGGTTACACTGGCATCCAGTAAAGTAAAAACCGTGGAAGATGTTCTGAAATTGACCGAAAAATATGAGGATACCCCCAGCATCTATGTACTCCACTTTCTTGCAAATCTGCAGGTGAGTGCAAAACGTGGAGAGAAGGTGGATCTATTATTGGATCGAATGGAGAGGATGATTCCTCACTACCGGGATGCCGATTATCTCGTAAGCGCCCTTAAACCGACCTACTTTTCATTGCTCTGATCCTGCTCAACACTATCTTCCACTGAATTAAAACGGGAGAAGTCGATGAGAACAAGTAAATCACAGCAGCGCCATAATTACTGGCAGCAGCAGATAGAGCAGTGGCACAGGTCTGGTCATAGTGGCATGCAGTTTTGTAGAGAGCATGACCTCTCTTACCACTGTTTTACATACTGGAGAAAGAAGTTGGCAGAAAAACCCTCCACATCTCCAGTGGTAGAGGCTGAGCCCCGCACATCAAAATTTACTAAAGTGGTTCAGACAAGCACAGCGGATGCGGGAGCTGATACTGGTGGTTTAGTCATGACACTCCCCAATGGAGTCTCTTTCCGTGGGGTCACCGATAGCCATATCGACCTGATCGGCCAGTTACTGCAGAAGCTATGAAGAACCGCTATCTTAGACCTGCCATGGATCTTCCAGAGATCTATCTCTATCGAGATCCTATCGATTTTCGTAAGCAGATGAATGGGCTGGCTGCGATTATTGAGCAGGAGTTGGGGCGTAACCCTTTTAGTGGCTCCCTTTACCTATTTAGTAACCGCCAGCGTAATAAAATCAAATGCCTGATGTGGGAGGACAATGGTTTTATCCTCTACTACAAGGCTCTGGCTGAAGAGAAATTTCACTGGCCAGAGAGTGATAATGAGCTGCTTACATTGACGGGAGAGCAGATTAACTGGCTACTGGATGGGTACAACCTTTCTGCGATGAGCGGACACCGTAAACTCACCTATAACATCATGTTTTGATTTATATTTACCCCCATTTTTGGTAAAATAAACTCATGCAAAGCAAGCTCCTACCCCATCAGGAAACAGAGAAGTTAAAAGGGTTAAGTGCGGAGCAGCTGCTGCAGATTATTGCTCAACAACAGCACCAAAACAACAGCACCAAATTGAGCAGAGTGACGCCGCTTTAATTCAGCAAAAGAACTACATCAAAGTTCTTGAAGAGTACCTACAGCTGGCCAAGGCACAAAAATTTGGTGCCAGCAGTGAGAA
>Ga0209045_1001681_pt1 | contig 18720 bp, 23 predicted proteins | sample SaaInlLV_10m_DNA_4_FD_184664 | JGI IMG/M metagenome (GOLD analysis project Ga0209045, IMG submission 184664) | Marine microbial communities from expanding oxygen minimum zones in the Saanich Inlet - Saanich Inlet SI072_LV_200m_DNA (SPAdes) (version 2) | ecosystem: Environmental > Aquatic >...
AGTGGTCACGGTGCATCCGATGCCGGTCGCCGGGAGAGACATTCCGGCAACAAGTTGCTTCTGCGGACGTCGCAAGGCCTCCGCCGCAGAGCATGGCGTTATCGAGGGAACAATGAAATCTCTGCTCATAGGATATCTGGTGATCGGGTTCGGGATATCGATCTACCTGCTTGCCAGCCGGAAGCCGGCCAAGCCGGGCGATACCAGATGGGACATGCCGATAGTCATGCTACCTGAGATTTGGGTCTTTGCGGTCGCGTTGTGGCCGCTCTATCTTGTGCTCCGGGTTCTACGAGAACGACGAAGACAGCCGGAGGGACGGATGGACCGACCGACAACGGAACCGGGCACAGCAGTGGGCGGCGACCTAGCCGGTACTGACCGGCAATGAAAGCGATAACGAATGGGTCGTGTGGACGCCGCAGGGCCGGCGCCGCACACCCTTGTGTTGTCCAGACAAAACAGACCGGAAGCGGACCCCGGAATTGCCAGCCTCGGCTGGTCCGCTGAGGCGGGAACCACGGGAGGCACGGAGACACGGAGGAAGAAGATCACGGAGATGTGTCGTATACGCGCCGCCGTCGAACCGGCAGCACGCATTCGCCCCATCGTTCTTGGTTTGGAGAGCACGAGAGAGGAATCCTGTCGCTCCGTGTCCTCCAAGAAGAAAGAACATCGGCGAAGTTCGGTTCCGGCTGTCAGGCCGGGGACGGAATCCGACGATCTCCTCCGGTTGCCTTGCTCCGTGTCTCTGTGTCCTCTAGCGCAGCGGGTGGTGAAACACATTCCGGCAGAGAGAATTGGACAACAAGAGCCTTCAGCGGACTTCGCAAAGCTCGGCCGCTGAGGCCAGTGTTAGCATCGCACATGAAGACACGGCTGTACACACTGGCGATCCTGATTGCCTTCACAGGTTGCACACACCTCGTGCGAACGACCGGAGATCGTGACCGGCAGTTTGTGGGCAAGTGGCGCAGCTTCGAAGGCCTAGGGGCGATCCGGGCTTCCTCGGACCTGACGGTGCTGGCGGACGGGCGGTTCGAGATGTTTATCCAGGTCGTGGCAGACGAGACGTTCCGCAAGGACATGTCTGGCACATGGCGGGCGCGAGGAAGTGAACTGGTCCTGCGTATGACTGTGGGCAATTCAGACGAGATTGTCCCGATGGAGGTGAGTGCTCGTATCCAGAAGGGCAAGCTTCTGCTCCGCGACCCGCTGGATGCTTCGAAGCACATCGTCTACCAGAAATCCATCAGATAGGGAATGCTAACCAGCCAGTGGACATGGACCGGGAAAACTGCCGCCGCCTTCGGCTCTGGCAGTTCCCCGGCCAGTCACCGGCACGTTCGGCAGACAAATGACACCACCACCAATCCCAATTAGTTTGGAGAAAGGCGTCCTTCTGGAGGACTCTCAGTCTCTTCTATGTTGGGGCGCATCGCGGGACACGGCGTGGAGCATCGGCAATCCCTCCCATCACCGCCAGACGGATGACCCCACTCGAATCAAGTGGGAGGAGAATATTCTCGGCGGCCTGCCCTGCGGCCTGCTTGCTTATCTGCCTGACTCCGCCACTTTGGATCGTGTTTCCATATGGCTCCGCCTACCGGAGAACACTTGCCCACGGGATGCCCGCTATCAGTATTGCCGTCTTTTCGATCATCTTTTTGTTCGCCTTGGTCAGCCGCATATCATATCAGCTGGGCTCGGGAATTTTTATGCCCCCATCTTAACCTGGAAGCATCAAAATTGCGTTCTTCAGTTATATACCGGGGAGCACCATGGCGATTTCACCTCCCTTGAGATTACCCACGGCAAGGCTCCTCGATTCCAAGAACGAAAATGAAAGAGGCCGAACCAGCCGGTGGACAGCGGACCGGGAGAACTGCGCCGCTTCGCTATTCAGTTCCCCGGCCGGTCACCGGCAGCGATATGTCAACGAACAGGAAACAGATGCCAGGATCCGAGGACACCTCAAAGAAGATCGGTGGACGATTACGGCGACGATTAGGGTGGACGATTGGGTGTCCGGATTCCGGCATCGTGTGCCGCAGTCGTGAACCGTAATCGTCGCCCGTAATCGTGAACCGAAAAAGAACGGACCACATATCAAGTTGCTTCTGCGGACCTCGCAGAACTCGGCCGCAGAGCACGTCGTTGTGTGAGAACAGATGATGATGCTTCCGGCCAACGCAACAGACGAGCGGATGCTTGACCTCGTACGGGACTGGGTGGATGCCCTGGTCAAGGAGGACTACGAAGCCGCCTTTGCGATGACCGCTCACGACCCATACTACAAATGGACCCCGGTACTCATGCAGTCTGTCATCCACGGCTATGGCCTGCCGGAGCCACGGGGGGATGGGAAAGTATTCCGAGTCACCCCGATGGACTCCGCATCTGGTCAGCGACCGCGACATGAGGTCGAGTATTTCGATGAGCCGCGTCCGGTCACCGACACAGACCAAAGCGTGGTCGGGGAGGTGTGGTTCGATCTCCCGCTCAACGGGGAGTGGAGCGACCTCACCGCAACGTTTCAGGTCCGCCGCTCCACGAACTACACCGTCTTGGTTCTCAACGAGATACACGTCTTCTGACAGGATAGAAAACACACAACCAGTTGCTGCTCCTGACCGGAGAATCGCGCCGCTTCGCTCTGCGATCCCCGGCAGGAGAGCACGTCGTTCGATTGATGATGAATTCCTACACCGAACATCTGGAACCTGCTCCTGAAGAGATCAGGGCCTTTGCTTCCTCCGAGACGGGGGCAGATTGGGACGAAGGTTGGTATCAACAGATCGAGAGTCTCGTCCAGAAAGCGGCTGATGCCAGTGATGATGATGGGGCGGAACGCTACTTGGACATGCTCCTGTGGTGCATAGTGGACTCAGGTCCGCTTGGGAAGGGCTTCGCCCCATCCATTGACAAAGCCGCCGATGCGATGCAACGGAAACGCAAGCAGGCGTTCAAGAAGCAGAGAGAGTCAGACAGAAGAAGCCGGAATCGAACCAGTCGGTCCAGCTGACGCTGTACCCCGCCGCGCCCTTCGGTTGCTCTGGGGCACAGCACAGCTGACCGTGTCGTTGGGCTCAAGAAATGATGAAGCGATTCTCGATCATTGCCGTTCTTGCCGCGACCGCACTGTGCGCATGCGGGGCACCACCTAACCGACGCGATGACTTCGTTTCTGTGGTCGGGGCGGACGCAAACGGGTTCCCTATACAGCAGGTCGTCTGGCTGTACGACAAAGCGGACCTGAAGAAGCAACAATGCCCCATCTGGGCGGCATCTTCGGTCACAGTCGTCGCAGAGCAAGGCGATGCTGTGAAGGTCAAGGCCGACAGGACGGCCTTGCCCGACGTGGACAAATGGCACAGGTCGGTATCCAAAGGGAACATCGTTATCGGATGGATCGAGAGGAAGCTCCTGGTCCAGGTACCGGTCGAGGCGTGGAAGAAGAACAGGCCCGGAGCCCATCAAGCTCCTGCGGGCGACGTCCTAAAGGCCGCTGTGCGCAACCACCTCAAGCGAATTGTAGCACCCGTTACCCGTTCGGCCTCTGCTCTACTCGGCCTGACAGAAGCGGAAGTCTTGAAGAAAGAGGGGCTCGGCAGACTGAACCCCGAACGTGGCACGGCAAACAAGAAGTGGTTCTCTGGTGGCATCGTTCATTTTCCAAAGACTCCCGGAGATTCGTATGTGTGGGAACGATACCATATTCTGACGTTTGAAGACGACAGAGTGGTGAGACATGAGATGGTGGATCGACGTACGGCGCACGTGTCCATTCGCCCCCGAGAGGAATGAGGACAGCCCAACCAATGAGTTCACTTGACCTCGCATAACGCTCGGCAAATGACTCTGTCGTTCGGAAGCAGATAATGAATCTCGAAGGTATCTACGTCCATGACGGTATGCTGATCGCGGCCCATGAAGACTGCGGTACCCAGACTCTGGTGCTTGATGTCGATCTTCCAGCGGACGAATGGAGTGAAGACCTGGTCCCGAAGCGAATCACGCTCCGAGAAGTGTATGGGTACTGCACAAATGATGGTCCTTTCGAAGGCACACCGGCTATCCTCGAAATTGACAAGATCGAAGAGAAAGGCCGATGGACCAAGTACCATCTCGGCACGAATGCTGGCACGCGTGTGTTTTGGACCAGCGGGTTTTCAATAGAAGACAGGAAAAACTAATCCGAACATCAGGATGCTAGGGACGCTCATTCTTCGCGCCCCAGATCCAAGCGTTAGCCGGACAAGGATGAAGAAACCCTCCACAATCGAGTTCGGGGATTGGGGTCAGTCCTCCGATTTGCTTTTTTGCGAGCGTGTGGTAGTCTTGTCCTAGTACAGGAGGAGTTGTTCCATGGCCCGTCCGCTTCGTGTTGAGTTCTCGGGGGCCTGCTACCATGTTATCAACCGGGGTAACTTCCGCTTCCCGGTATTCGAGGAGGACCGGGATCGGGAGCTGATACTGGAGAAATTGGTCGAGTTCTCCGAGCGTTTCGGTGTGCGCGTTCGGGCGTACTGCGTGCAGATCAACCACTTCCACTTCTACGTTCAGACCGACGAAGCGAACTTGGGGCGGTTCATGCAGTCGTTCCTGACGTCGTTTTCGGTGAACTACAATCGTCGGCACGGGACGTCCGGCCACGTGTTCCAGGGGCGCTACAAGGCTTTCCTGGTGGAGGAGGCGAGCAACTACCGCGGCCAAGTGTCCCGGTACATTCACCTGAATCCGGCGTGCATTCCTTCATTGCGCGATGCCGAGGTGGCCGTTCGTCAACGCACGATTCGTGACTGCCCATGGAGCAGCTATGCAGCCGTCATCGGCCTGCGGCGCTGCCCGCGCTGGCTGGAACGCCGGGCCATTCTGGCAGGGCTCCCCGGACGGCTCCGGGAACGGCAACAGACGTATGCACGCTACGTCGAGCAAGGCCTGACCGAGGAGCTGTGGGATCCCTATGAAGCAGCTGCGGCCCAGGCTGTCATCGGCAGCGACAGCTTTGTGGATCGCGTGCGGCGGGGGCTCACCGATCTGGCCGAGAACGTCAACGTGCGACGGGAAAGCGTTCAGCAGCGTACTCTTCGAGCTTGGTGCAGTCTCGAACAGGTAGTCGAGGCCGTCGGGCATCGGTATGGATGCAGCGTCGAGGACCTGCTCAGGCGTCACAGCAAGAACAACGAGGCCCGTCAGGTCCTGCTCTATCTTGCCGCAACCTACTGCCGGGGTCAGTACAGTCTGAGCGACCTCGGAGAGCGTCTTGGGCCAATCACTGTCAGCGGCCTGGGAAGTGCCCGTCAAATCATGGCCCGTCGTCTGCGTGAATCTCGAACGTTACGTGACCAAGTGGAAGCGATCACGGCCACGATTGCTACCGCAAACAGCAACTCGGAGGACTGACACTTGTCTCCTCAAGGAGCTGGGGAACTGATGTGCGCCGGCACTCTCAGAAAACGCCTCGGCACGCAGGCCAAGCAAAGCAGCCCCGCGCAGACCATGGCTCTCGTCCCACACGCAATGGTCTTCTGCGCTTGGATGGGAAGGCCGGTGGACCGTCTTCACAGCCGCTAGTCGCTCGTCCCGTCAGGAATGTCCTTCACCAGTCCCGCGGCCAAGAGCTCGTCCGCGGCGGGATCGGTGATCTCGAAGGCGCAGCAATCCGCCCGGTCCCGAGCCTTCTCTTTGGCTATTCGCAGCGCCTCTTCCACAGACTCCACCGAGACCAACAGGCCCCATGCTTCCTTCGGAGGCTTGCTCAAATCCCGGAGCCTCAACACATAACTCGCCATCTACTTGTTCCTCATCGATCCTTACCGAAGAAGTCCTTCTGCCGCAGATCTCATTCCCGTCAGCACTCCTCGCCGGCAGCCTTACCCAGGCCCGCCCTCGTTCAGAAATGCCGCTTCCCAAGCTTAGCAAGAGATGTGCCAGAAGACTTTCCACAGCTTGACGCCTCTGTTCCGCCGGTCTATTCTCGTTTGCGTCAGTTTGTGTTCGCAACTGTGCGAATCTCCGCCTCAACCAGTAGAGCTGGGAACGACCACCGCCAAGGACAGAGAAGGGAGAAGGGAAAGATGGGGAGAATCAGACGTTCCTGGCCGGTCATCGTAGCATTGGCCATTCTGGCGATGGCCGGATGCAACATCGTGCCCAGGAGCACATGGGCCCCCGTGGTCACCGGGCCGACTCATTACTTCGAGTACGGCGAAAGCCATGGGTACTTCGTGTCAGTCCCCGCCTACGTCGGGTTTGCGGCAGGCCTTCCCGTGGGCGCGGCGACGGCTCCCGCAGGACTCGTCATGGAATCCCATGACGGTATGAGGAAGTATGTGGTCCTCACCTTCGCCTGCCTCGGACCAACGTTGGTCGGTGACGTCGTCGCCACCCCCTTCATCGTCATCAAGAGCCTGCTTTGGGATCTCCCTTTCGCGAGCTCGGTCCAAGCTGAGACCGCCGTTCCCCTCGACGACCTTCTGTCGTTCTGAGAAACAACAACGGCACGCCCACTTCCCGACTGCAAGGACCTCTACCTACTCCCCGTAGGCCGGAAGCTGATCGACGACGGCTTTGCTCACCGACAGTGTGACCAGATTGTCCGCAAGACGGGCCACCCAATCGACGGGAACGAGCTTGGGAACAGGGTAGACTACCCCTTCAGCCACAACCAGGTGCGTGATGCAGCCGTCATCATCCGTGATGACCTCCCTCACCCGCCCGATATGCTCGTCGTCCCGCGTTCCGACAGGGCTGTCGTGAACCAGGAGGACATCATCACCTGGGATGGCGATCTCCGGGGTCAGTTCCACCCGTCCAAGCCCGGGAGGAATCAAGGAAGGCACTACGCCCAAAGGTCGGGTCCAGTAGGACGCTGACAGGTCCCCCTCGAGAGCGTCTACCTCCTCAACATCAGCCGTGATGAAGTGCTCCTCCGCGTAATCTACTGACAGATCAGTGAGTTCAGCCTCACTGACGCTGAGAAGGACGGCCGTCTCGGAGGCACGTTCCACGTCCTCCGCCGAGACGATGCGATCGTTCTCAAACAGAAGTCCCTCCTGGACAACGATGTGGGTCACAGTCCGGGTCCTCGGATCGACGATCACTTCCTTGACCTGCCCGACATCCTTGCCGTCCCGTGTCGCAACCGAGGTGCCAAATAGAATCTTCATGGGCTTCCCTCTCCTTCCAAAGATAATGCGGCCCGCAAGTCCGTTTGCCCAGCTGCGCAGGGGTTGCTGTGGGCCAGCTGGCTGACCGCGATCCCGGCCACCAGCACTGTCTTACGGATACCACGCGAACCCGCTGGCCGCCAGTCCCCGTCAGCTTCCTCCGGATGCGGTATCCGCACGGAACACGCCCAGGATCTGCCGACGGCCAAGTGCAGCAGCAGCGCTCCCCTCCCCGGGCAACAAACTGACGCCCAGAAGAACGTCCAGGAAATCGCGCAACAATGGGGAGCAGCGGGAACGTCTCCATACCGGGAAGACTGTGGGTGATGTGGCCGACGACTGGGGCAGGGCGTCTACTCTTCGCCGAATCCCTCAGCCAGTAAGTCCCGGATGGCCGCCATGGCTTCTGCGGCATCAGCCCCGTCGGCAGTGATCTCCAGTGCCGTCCCCTGACCAGCACCGAGCATCAACAGGGCAAGAACACTTTTGCCGTCACTGACGTGGCCGTCGCGTGAGACGGCGATGGTTGCGTCAAACCGGCTGGCAGTCCGCACAAACAGCGAAGCAGGGCGGGCGTGCAGACCCAGCTTGTTGCTTACAACAAACTGCTGCGCAATTTTTGTGCTGCCACCCAAGAGACCCACTCCCACACGCGTACCCATCGCCCGAAAACCAACCGAAATGACCGCCTGCAATATAGCACAATTCGTACCTGACGCCAGAGGAACGTCGACTCGCCGAACACGCCGGCCGGCCCCTGATCCCCCCTGAAAGAAAAAGGCCGCCCCGCACATCGGCGGGGCGGCTGAAAGGTCCGAGATCCGTGAGAAGGAGTTACTTCTCCAGAATGTCCTGATGCCGATCGATCAGACTGAAATCATGGTTCATGATCACGTTGTAGTGCATCTCCAAAATCGGCAGCATGTCGAGGACATACCGCTCCACTAGACACTCGCGTGACTTGTCGTTGAGCGCATCACGCAGCATCAGATAGCTGACGTACACGATCGTCTCCATGTCACACAGGCGCCGTGCCATGAGATCACGGTAGTCTGAATCATCCTCGTGCGTGACGTGCTCAACAGCTCGGCGGAGCTTCTCCAACCCCATGTCGACGCTACTGGCAAGACGCCGTAGTTTGCCCTTGAAGCTCAGGTCACGCAGTTCCTCGATGAGCGGATCAACAACGCGCTGAACGACGCCCCCGATGGCTGCGACATGCTGCAGTTGGGTCGTGCCCTCGTAGATGTTGGTGATACGGGCATCCCGGTAGTACCGTTCGGCCGGGAAGTCCCGCATGAAGCCAGTCCCGCCATGGACCTGGATCCCATCATACGCAACGCGGTTTGCCACCTCAGTAGACAAGGCCTTTGTCAGCGGAGTGAGCTCAGCACAGAGCTTCACGTACATCTTCGCCTTAGCCCGGTCATCTGCGCTGAGCTGATCGCGAGGCGTATTGTCAACAAGCAACTCATAGCGGTCACGCAAATCGACGTACTTGGTCGTCTCGTAGAGCAGGGTCCGAGATGCAACGATTTGCACCTTCGAGGCCACAAGCATCTCGTAGACGGCAGGGAAGTTGTCGATCGTCTTACCGAATTGATCCCGTGCCCGGGCATAGTCCAGAGCGGCCCGGTAGGCCGCTTCCGCAACCCCAATGGCTTGACCGGAGATCGCCACCCGAGCCCCGTTCATAAGGGACATGATATAGCGCGTCAGGCCGCGACGCCGCTGACCAACAAGCTCTGCGGGAACGTCGTTGAACTGCAGTTCACACGTCGGGGAGCCATGGATGCCAAGTTTGTCCTCGATCCGGCGAACGACCAATTCCGGGCCCCTCTCACAGACGAACATTGACAGGCCGCGACCATCTTTGCTGCCTTCCTCGGAACGAGCAAGGACCAGGTGAATCTTGGCACACCCGTTCGTGATGAACCGCTTCATCCCGTTCAGGTACCATTTCCCAGTGTCCTCATCCTGCCATGCCTTCAACTGCACAGCCTGCAGATCGCTGCCGGCCTCAGGTTCGGTCAAAGACATGGCGCCATCTGCTTCACCGGAAGCCAGGCGCGGCAGGTAGCGCTGCTTCTGATCTTCGTCTCCGAAGAAATAGATTGTTTGGGCGATGTCCTGGAGTCCGAACAGGTTTTGAAGGCTGCAATCCGCTCTGGAGACCATTTCAGTCATCATGGTGTAGACTGTGCATGGCATGTTGAGGCCGCCGTACCGACGTGGCAGCATGACCCCCATAACCTGAGCCATCTGCAGGTCCCGAAGGTTCTCATCCGTGCCCGGAGCATAGCTGACGACGCCATTCTCCAACGTCGCCCCGGCATGGTCCACATCCTCAGCCCGGGGGGCAATCTTGTCACCACAGATCTCACCCACCATGGCCATTACTCGATCGTAGCTGTCAAGGGCATCCTCGAAGTCCTCGGGGGCCTCAGCGTAATCAGCGGTCTGCGCGTAGTCATCCTCAAACATCCGGACGACGTCGTCGAGCCCGATGCTGCTCAGATGGAACTTGATATCCGGGTTGTCAAGGTAGAAGTTCTCAGCCATCGTTATACTCTCGCCCTGTATGCCTTGATGAATTTCGGGATGACGTCGTGCAGGTCACCAACAATCCCATAGTCAGCGATCGCGAAAATCGGCGAATTGGCATCGCTGTTGATCGCGACGATCTTGGCGCTGTCGGACATCCCGGCCCGATGCTGCACCGAGCCGCTGATACCGCAGGCGATGTACAGACGTGGCCGGACGGTCACGCCGGTCTGTCCAACTTGGTGGTCGTGGTCAACCCATCCGGCATCCACTGCCGCACGTGAAGCTCCGACTCCAGCCCCAATCGTCTCGGCAAACTCAAGGACCAAGTCGAAGTTCTCCTTCGAACCGACGCCATAGCCGCCGGCCACGATGATCTGGGCCGCCTTCAAGTTCACCGAGCTCTCTGCTCTGAAGCGCTCAATGATCGACACGATCGTGTCCTCGTCGGAAAGCTCAACAGCAACCTCGGTGACCTCGCCCGTACGCCCCGGAGTCGGCTCGTCCAGACGCATCACGCCTTCACGCACTGTCACCATCTGGGGATCTTCCCAGGAGTTGACGATCGTAGCGATGATGTTCCCACCAAACGCGGGACGAATCTGCATGAGCTTCTGCTTCAGCACACGCTTGTTCGCTCGGTCCTCGAAATCATCAATCTGCAGGTCCGTGCAGTCAGCCGTGAGTCCGGCCAGGAGTTTCGAGGCAATCCGCGGGGCCAGCGAACGCCCGAGAGGTGTCGCACCAAACATCATAATGTTCGGACGCCGAGCCTTGACCAAATCCACGATCACCTTCGTGTATGGCAAGGCGGAAAAGAGGGCCAACCCCGGATCCTGGGCCAGGAAGACGTTGTCGCACCCGTACTCGTGCAAGGACGGGACGAGACCGGCAACGTCGCTCCCGAGGAACACACCCTCGGTTCTGACGCCCAACTCAGCCGCGAGTTCGCGTGCCTTTGACACGAGCTCCAGGCTGACGTCGGCGATCTTGCCGTCGTCCTGCTCAATGAAAACCCAAACGTTCCCTATCTGCTTGTCACTCATAGTCAGATCGGTTCCTATCTGAAACAGCGTTTGCAGTCAAACACCCCAACGAGGATGCTAACTGAGGATATGCTCGGAGATGAGCTCGTGGACCAGTTCGTTGATGCCCTCTTGAGTCGCCGGAACATCATGGAATTCCTGCCCTGACAGAACGACGCTCTCGATCTTCTTCACCTTAGTCGGGGATCCGGGCATGCCGACTCGCTCGCGGTCAGCCCCGATGTCCTCAACATGCCACTCATGGATCCACAGGCCCCGCTCGCGCAGCCGGTCTTCCTCGGCCGCCACCTGATTCGCGTCTTCGTAGTCGGCTCCGCCATGCTGAGCCTGAAGCTCTGAGCGGGTGACGGCCTTCTTGTAGGTCATCAAACGCCGGGCCCCAGCAGGCCGGGGGACGTTCGCACTCCCGACCACGGTCATCAGAACCGGCGTCGGGGATTCGACCACTTCGTATCCGCCCTCGATCAGTGCCTTTGCCCTGACTCGGCCTTCGGAGACATCCAGCACACCTTCAACAAACGTGATCTGAGGCACGTCCAGTTTCTCGGCCAACTGAGGACCAACCTGAGCGGTGTCTCCATCAATCGCCTGGTGACCACAGATCACAATGTCACACTCGCCGTACTTCTGGACAGCGCAAGCGAGCGTGTAGCTGGTGGCCAGAGTGTCGGCCCCGGCAAACGCCCGATCGGAAACGAGAATCGTCTCATCAGCTCCCATGTACAAAGCGTGACGCAGGACATCGGCGGCGGCCGGAGGCCCCATCGTGCACACGATCACCTTGCCACCATGCTCGTCACGGAGCTCAAGAGCCATCTCCAGGGCATTGAGATCTTCCGGGTTGAAAATGGCTGGCAACGCAGCACGGTTGACCGTACCGTCTTCTTTCATCGCCTGGCCCGTGATGTTCTTCGTATCCGGGACCTGTTTGACGCAGACGAATATCTTGAGACTCACTTAGTTGCCTCCTTGGCTTCGATGTTGGCCGGATGCACTCCAGAATAAGAACAGCAAGAAATTAGGGAACGTGGGGGGAAGACGTGCGCCACGCCACGAGATGCATCGGCTGCCTGCCCGAACGGACATGTCGTTCCGCAGCCCCGCGTGCACACCCGGCCAGACCACTTGGCCTCGCGGTGCACAACACCTGAACTCGCCGCCGCTGGCTCCCGGGCGGCCCCGTACTGCCGCCGCAACACGTCTTAACCCGTGCTCTGCACGATCGCACAGAACAGTTCCATAACATGGTCCCAACGCACACAAATTCAACCGGAAACAACGACAAGAGTGATGGCAACGAGGGAGTGAGGCCCCACGCGCCGTCCGTCACCGTCAACACAGGAAGCGAAGACCCTCCGGCAGTGGCTTGAAACAGACTGTCTGAACAACACGATGTCCTTCCCGGGACGGCGCTCGAAGGAAGCCGCCGGAACACAGAGCCGTTTGCCGACGACACCGTGGCACAGCCCCCGCGGCGTGTTATTCTTTCAGTGCACCAGAAAACGGCTGAACAAGGAAGGACTGAATGCATCCCGAAGACACCAACCAGGATATGCCTTCCGTGTGGACAGTGTCGGAGCTCAACCGCATTGTGCGAGACGTGTTGGAGCAGTCGCTGAGCCCCCTCTGGTTACGGGGAGAGATCAGTAACCTGACCATCCACCGGTCCGGGCACGTCTATTTCACCCTCAAGGACGCCCACAGTCAAGTGTCGGCCGTATTCTTCAGGGGATCCACCGAAGCCCGAGAGCTGGGCTTAAAGGTTGGCCTGGAGATCGAGGTGCAGGGACGCATCAGTGTCTACGAGCCCCGTGGGACCTACCAAGTCATCGTCTCCAAAGTTCGCACCAAAGGGCTCGGACAACTGCAGAAACTGTTCGACGAACTCAAACGTCGGCTCCGTGAGGAAGGCCTGTTCGACGAGGAACGCAAACGCCCCGTCCCGGTCCTCCCCAGGTGCGTCGGTGTCGTCACCTCCCCCGATGGGGCCGCCATCCGGGACTTCATGCAGATCCTGACGCGCAGATTCACCAACATGCACATCCGGATTGTCCCGGCAGCAGTTCAGGGCTCGGCCTCCGCTGCGGAAATCGCCGCGGGGATCAACTTCCTGAGCACAACGCAGGCGTGTGACGTAATCGTGGTTACTCGCGGCGGAGGAAGCCTGGAAGACCTGTGGAGTTTCAACGAAGAAATCGTTGCCCGGGCAGTGGCCGCCTCATCCATCCCGGTCATCAGTGCGGTCGGACATGAACGTGATTTCACCATCTGCGACTTCGCCGCCGATCTGAGGGTGCCGACGCCCTCAGCCGCAGCTGAACTCGTCATCGCCAGGAAGGAAGAGCTCCAGGAGGCAATTGCCAGTGGCCACAGGCGGCTGACCTCGGCCCTTGAATTGCGACTGAGTGAACTCACACGGCGCTTCGAGCGGGCTGCTCGGAGCCGCGTGTTCCGCGAACCGGAACATGCCGTCAGAGTCTACCAACAGCGGCTGGATGAACTGACATTGCGACTCCCACGGGCCCTGATCTACCGGCTGGAGAAAGCCAAGGAACGGATCGTGCGCATGGATGAACAACTCTGTGCGCTCAATCCGAAAGCCGTGCTGGGACGCGGTTATGCCATCTTGCTCAAGAAAAGGGGTGGTCAAGCCGTCCGCAAAAACAGTGATGTGGCACCAGGTGAAGGCTTGCGCGGCCTCATCGCCGAGGGAGAACTCGCCCTGACCGTACAAAGCAGAGCTCAAGCCGAGAGCAACACATAAGGATCCGGAACATGGAAGAACAGGGACCGCTTGCGTTTGAAGAAGCCTTAGCCAAGCTGGAGGCGATCGTCGCAGAAATGGAGGGAGGCCGCCTAACGCTCGAGCAGAGCATGGCACGCTTCGAGGAAGGCATGAAGCTGACTACCCACTGCGGAAAGCAACTGGGTGAGACTGAGAAGAAAATCGAGATCCTCCTCAAGAGCGCCCAAGGCACCCCCAAGTGGCAGGAAACATCTGCCGATGACGATGGCGAAAATGGCAGCGGCGAAGAAGGGATCCCCTTCTAAAGCCCAAGCCGTCGACGAGTCCGGACCTTGCGGATTTCCTTCTCGTCAGCCCACTCGAGAATTCCCGTGTCCAGGTTCTTCAGGTTCATCGTGAACTTGTAGTAGACATCCTTGACCCGCCCCTTTGTCCGGACGATCTCGGCCAAGTTGGACGTCAGCAGGAATTTGGCCCCGATCTGGCGCCCGAACTGGCGGGCCGTCTTCGGGTCAACCAGGCCGCTTTCAAGCTGGATCTTTATCTCCTCGATAACCTCGTCATCAGTTGTCCGATCAATGAAGCGGAACGTCCCGGAGCGGATCAGGCGGGTGCGGATGGTGTCCGTCAACGCCTCCGTGTCAATGTGCTGCATGGTCTTGTTCTTCACGCGGCCCACGAGCACAACAGGTCGGTCGGTCCGCGTTAGGGCGACCACCGCGGGGAACTCCAGTAATGAATCGACCATCGCCACGGCAATCTGCTGCAAGTCAGATGCCTCAAAGTCCGTCGTCATCGGGTCAACGCCCGTCGCGTCGCCATACGCCACATCCGGAGTTGATCGACAGCCACCCAGGAACGCAATCGAGGCTATCGCCAGGGCTGTAAAAGTCGTTTTCACGTTGTCCTCCACTGTTTTCATTTCGGTCTTGTCTCTTCGCTCTTCCCGGCCGACACGAGCGGTAGAGCAACCGGCAGCGATACCCACCACCGACTCGCCAGATCACTTCTCCCGGATGTGAATGCGGAACTCCTGTGCCGCACTCGAAGGCGCCACATCCTGTACCGTCTTGGTCTCGTTACCATAGAGCAACACGGGCTGCCATGGTTTGGCCCCGGGATCGATCTCGAAGCCCTCTGAATCAAACCACGAGAATCTGCAGAGCACCTGCTGAGTCTTTGCCGAGGTCGAGAGAATGCTGGCACTCGCCCGTATGAGCTTCGTTTCCGTCGTGGTCGTCTTCAGGTCCACAAGCGTGATCGTCTTTGCCAGCCCCCGGTTGTGGCAGATCACGTATTTGCTCACGTGCAGGCCAGGGGCTGCAACGGGCACGGAAGCTGCCCCTCCCTCAATGCCGGAGGTGACCTTCCTGCAGCCAAGTCCCACTCCACCAAGGGCAACACAGGCAAGCCCCACGGCAATGCCCCGACAACACCATACACCACGCACCAAGTTACTCATCGCCACTGTCCTTTCCTTCGGCACCTGCCGGCGCCAGGGGTCTTGGGAATGCACCGGGGATGACGGGTGCCGAAACACCCATAAGCCCGGTCCGATGCCGGTGAGTCACATCGACTCGGAATGTATCGCCCACCCGCGCCACGTAGACAAAAGTCGTTCCTCCTTCAGAGACCTCCACTTGGACCTGTCGCGTTGCGTTTCCATGCCCGAACCTCAAACTCTGTCTCCCCACAGGCACTCCAGACCGCAGCAACTGCGTCCAACCGGGCAGCGTCGTCCAACTGCGCAAGTCGGCCCGTTCCGTCAGCGTGTCCAGAATCCCCAACGCAACGCCGCCCGCCCACCCGTACCGGTCTTGGGCCGCTTTGGCAGCGACGCCCTTTGCGGTCGTCCGTAACACGTGTCGGACGATCCGGCGCGGCAGCTCCTCTCGGAGGGCTCGACCTGCAAGACCGCTCGCCGATCCCAAAGGCTCGGTCTCCCCAAGGTTAGTGCCATTGGCGATGACGAGTAATGGCTCAGATGGAGGGGGCATCTCCTGATAGGTTGGCAGGGAGACCATAAGCCACGTGTCTTCCCCCGGCAGGGGGATAGGAAGCGAAACCTCCTGTCGCACGGGCACGAAGTCCTCGTCGAACAGAACAACAAGCCACCCCTCTCCTTCCCCGCAAGTCAACACGTTCCTCTTGTCCTCGGCAGGCGCCCCGAGCCGGCTTCTCAGATCATCAACAACACCCAGCCGGTGAGCCAACCGAACTGCATCGCCCCGAGCAGTCGAACACCGAGGAGCAAGTGCCGCTGCTTTGGTGTAGTCAATATACGCATCACTGTCCTGCCCGAGGAGCTCGAATACGAGACCTGAAAGGTAGAACGTCGAGGCACTCATCCAGGACTGCTCTGTGCCTTGGGCTATGACATCGGTCCGTCGGTAGCGAACATCAAGGTCCGGTGAATGGTGTCCCTCTTCCTTCAGTCCCCCAAATCCACTCCCATTGACCGCGGCGACCTCCCGGTCGTGTCGCTTCTCGGCATCGCGCTGTTCAGCGCTCGCCCTCCGAGCCTCAACGCCAGCCCCCTCGAGATCGCCGCTCAACAAGAAGTTGAGCATCTGGAAGTGGGACCGCATGACGCGCTCGTAGCCGGCGGGGCGGTAAGGCAATGCATTGTCGTTGAGAACCACGACCGATGACTGAGCCGCCGCCCCCGTTGCGGTGAGAACAGGGCGCTCCTCCAGAAGGCGCGCCTCCTCCCAGACGTTGTCATAGTCCGTCATGCTCAGCGAACGCTCCCCTTGGATCTGGGCGATGCGCCCCCGTTCAAGGAGGTACAGGAGCCGATCACGCCCCACCAGTTCACGGGCATATAACCTCTCGAGGTCCAGTTCTTCTGTGGCACGAACGCGGCGGCGGATCCCATCAGCCTGTGACGAATAGGGGACAAACAGCGACGTCCTGGCACACCCCATAAGCAAGGCAAACCACACACTGACAAAGATGGCAACCCCTGCGCGTGCGACCGCGAGGACGCGGACATGCGATCCGCATTGTTGGCAGAATCTCGTATCGATAGCAGCCACCCGAAAACTGTCTGTTCGTGACGCTCTGCGACACGCACCCATGTGACAACCAATAGACGCTCATGTGCGCAGATCTATTCAGCCCAGGCGGGAAAACGGTGAGCGCGATCACGGTCGGTCGGCCATCGCCGTCGCGGGCACCGAAGAGCACGTGCGCACTCGGCGATGCCTCCGGAAGCCACACGCCTCGCCGTCGCCGGTCCCTCCTGTCAGACCAGCACCGGCAGAACGGAGGTACTGCACCACCACACGGCACTCCCATACCGTTGCTCCAGCGTCTCCCCGATCGTCTCCTGCCGGCCGGCCTCACACACACCGAAAACCGTGGGGCCACTTCCGCTCACATGCGCCGTCGCACAGCCATTCGAGCAAAGGAAATCTATGAGCATGTCCACGACTGGGAACTTGTCACGTACGGCAAACTCCAGAGCATTGTAGCAGGTTCCTGCCACGCCTGCCACGCTTCCCTGTGCCAACGCGGCCAGGCACTCGGAAACGGGAGGCGCGGCAGGCAACGAGTTCCGTTCCAGATGGCTGTAGGCCCAGGCAGCAGAAACCGGGAAGCCGGGATTGACGAGGATGATTTCCAGCTCAGCCCCTACCGGAATTGCCGTGAGCTCAGCCCCTGTCCCCTCAGCAAGCAACGGGCGGGGCTTCAGGAAGAACGCGACGTCTGCCCCGAGCCCCGCCGCGAGAACGTGGAGCTCCTCCTCAGCCAGCACAGACTCGTAATGCTCATTGAGGAGACGCAACGTCCCGGCGGCATCGGCGCTCCCGCCTCCCAGCCCGGCAGCCACGGGGATCCCCTTGGTGAGCTCAAAATGCCATCTCGGAGCGATCCGTGCAGCGGTGGCAAACGCAGTAGCTGCCCGACACACCAAGTTCGTCTGGTCCTGCGGCACGCGTGTGTCTCCACAGGAGACGGTGATTCCTGGGCCATGCGACTCGATGACTGAAAGCTCGTCCAGCGGAGGCGCCACCGGAACCATGGCGCTGCAGATGTCATGGTACCCGTCCGGACGACGCCCGAGAACGTCCAGGTAGAGGTTGATCTTAGCAGGTAGGGGAAGCGCTTGTATCATGGCTCGTCACCGGCCGACGGCAAGGCGATTGGCAAGCTCCTCCGGGAGCCCGGCCTGCCGAATACGCTGCTGGGCGGCGGGAATGTCATAGGCCACACGCAGAATCCGGATGGCGTCCTCGTGAGAATCATAGACCACACACGTCGTGCGCGGATCGCCATCGCGGGGTTGTCCGACCGATCCCACACCGATCAGTAGACGCTGCTTCCGCGGGAGAAACATGTTCCGCAGGAGTTCCAGCTGCGGGCGCTTCCCAGGCTGGTGCGAAACGCAGAGCGGAACATGGGAATGACCGTTGAAACTCAGTCGCGACTCCTGGAACAGAAAATTCTCCACCGCCGTGCGGTCGTTGATCACATAGGGCCACTCCGGCCACCAGACATGGGAGGAGTGCAGGATCTCGACCCCTTCGAACTCAACCACCCGAGGAAGAGCGGCCAGCCACTCGATGTACGTATCAGGAAGGACCTCCTGATTCCACTGGATCACAGTTCGCGCATCGGGCTGGATCAACCAGTCCTGACCAATCTGCGAGGTGTACTCGTCGTGATTCCCTTGGGCACAGGGAATCTCGAGCTCGCGGATGATATCGATGCACTCCCTCGGACAAGCCCCGTAACCAACGATGTCCCCGGTGCAGAGAATCGCATCGACACTAACACTGTCGAGCGCTTCAAGGACTGCCAGCAGGGCATCCAAGTTCCCGTGGATATCGCCAATGATGCCTATCTTCATCGCCGAACTCTGTCACTGGCTGTGGTTAGCGCGGACCGGGCCTGCCGGACAGGCCCCGCGACCGTGAGAGGGTGTCACACAACTATACAACTGCGGTCAGTAGCGATGACGCACGACGATGTCACGCGATTGGAGGCCGTGCCGTTTTCCAGTACCTCAGAAGCACGGCCACGCACCTGCCCCCAACCTCACAGTGTGGGCAATCAATCGCTCTCGAACGTCACTTACACGAGGCTCTTGCAAAACCCCTCGGACCGCCCGCTTCCAGCGGCCGCCCCGAGGGGCTTTGCAGCTAATTTCTGGGCCTTCGGACGGTTTCTGCCCCGGGGCGGCGCTTGGGATGGCAAGAACCGTCGT
>Ga0209045_1001682_pt1 | contig 18706 bp, 17 predicted proteins | sample SaaInlLV_10m_DNA_4_FD_184664 | JGI IMG/M metagenome (GOLD analysis project Ga0209045, IMG submission 184664) | Marine microbial communities from expanding oxygen minimum zones in the Saanich Inlet - Saanich Inlet SI072_LV_200m_DNA (SPAdes) (version 2) | ecosystem: Environmental > Aquatic >...
GCAACGCATCACAGAATTTTCATTTAACACTATTTCATTATTTAGAGAAGGAGATAACAAATGTTACAGATATTGAAAATGGGCACTCTTGACCTTTTCTGGGGGATACCTTTCTTCTTCTTAAGCGTTCTTGCTATGACATATTTCCTTGATTCGTTGTTTAAGCTTTACGCTGTTACTGGCAAAATAGCGACCAACAAGAAGGATAGAAATCTTCTATCATATCATTTGAAATCAGGCAACATGAGTGATGCCAGGAAAATAATCACTTCATCAAAAGATCCGATGATACTTTCTTCCGGATCTATATTGAACTCTTATATACAGAATAGATTTAAAGACGTCGACACACTGAGGAATGAAATTAAGGAGAATCTAGATGGGCTTTTGAAGATTCCCCACGAGGGTTTCTTTAACTACTTCTGCGGAGTAATTCTACTGGTTGCTTATGCCGGTACGTTATTGTCATTCTTTTTCCTCTTAAACAACTTCGATATTAACACAAATGATTTTTCTGAACTTTTTAAGTATATGGCCGTTGGAATTAAATCATCAATATTTGGCGTAGCCGCGTCCGCATTAATGTCAACAGGGCATGTATGTCTGGAAAAGATAACAGAGAAAACTGAGTTTATGCGTGAAGAGTTTTGCCAGAATTTAATGGAGATATTTAATAACTCCCTGGCTGAAATACCTGCTAATACCTTTAGTCCTGATACGAACGGAAAAGATGTATTAGTAAAACAGGTTATTGATCCAAAGATCGAGCAAATGCATGAATTAACTAAAAGAAAAGGCAATCTGGCAAATCTTTTGAAGAAGATCCAGGACGTGCTTAATCAAAAAATGAATGAATACGCACATAAACCAAAATTGAGACAGGAGATATCAGAACGTTTTAAACAGAAAATAGGCCAGATCAGTAAGGAATCAAACGAGATTGAACAACAGATAAAGGAATTGGGGGGGGCAATATAATGAATAACTTACGCGCTCTTGCCTTAATTATATTTGCGGATATATCGTTTCAGATATGCAATGTGCTGTGTGCCGGTTATATCTTTGTTAATCTGAAAGAAAATGAACCAGTAATGCCGATCGTTGAGAGCAATGTGCTGTGGGAGAGAGGTATTGAGTTTCCGAAACTTGAAGGGGGGTCTAGTACAGTCCACAAGGATGATGTTGCAGTGATGGAGATCCTTGTCCAACAGGAGGGTGGGAGATATATTATCAATGGCAATCCGATACTAAAAAAAGAACTTACTGCAGCCCTGGGAAGCTCAATGAATAAAGCAATAACGGTAAGTATAGATCAAGATGCTCCCAGTGGTGATACTCTGTATTTATTTAGTATTCTTAATAAATTAAACTCTAATGTGAAGGTTTTACATGTATCGGAGGCGCAATAATGTACAAAGATACCCAGGAAACATCCAGTCGAAAAACACTTATTTTGGCATTAGTAGTTATCCTTCACGCATGTGGCTTGCTCTTTATTGCTCATGTCAATAACTGGTTTCCTCTGAAAGAGCATGTGGTTGATAATGAAAAAGAGAAAACGGTGAACAACGAAATTAAGACGAAAGAAATGGAAACAGATATGAACGCAAAGAATGATGTTGATGAGCAGACTTTAACGGTGAATAAAATCTATCTTCCTGAGCAAATACCATTTCAAGATCAAGATGCTGAAAACCCCAATAATGTCAATAATAATGAGTCGGAAACACCAATTAAAGATGAGCAGGATTCACATTTCAGTAAACATCCATTACCTGTTGAAAACAAGGATACAAAGCTTGCGAATCATGAAGAACCTGAAATACCGAATGAAATTAAACCAGATAATGTTATTCAGGAAGATATAGAAAAATACGCATTGGAACAGGCAGCACTACCTGAAAAGAGGGTATCGACTGATGAGGTAACTGGCACTGAGAATGATTTTGATTTTACAGAATATACTACGAGCCTGGTTAAGAATTATGGGAAACGGGAAGGAGAGAAGATTCCTCTTTTACTTATAGATGATCACAATGAGAGCAGGCTTTATAAGAAAGGGTTGGGATTTTACGGTTATCGTTTGATTGCCAGGCCCAGGATCAGGCTAAAAGAACCTTATTATTTTGTAATTAATGATTCTGTAATACAGCTTTTACAAGAAACATGTCCTTATACGGGAGCTTTTCCTTCAGTTCTCCAGGAAGACAGAAAGCTATTTGAAGTATTACTGCAACAGCCACAGTATAAAGAATTGTCTAAGAATCAACATCAAATATTTTATGCGCCCATTGATACGCAAATGCTTAATGTCGTCGAAAGTAAACAAAAATTAATATTAGAAAGCGTGGATTTAGATATCAAGCAAGTATCAAGAATGATAGGCACTTTCAAAAAGGTTGGAAGTTCTTATATCCTCATCATCGAGTCGATAGGAACAATTGATGGAGGAATTATAAAAGTTCACGATCCTGACAATAGAATCATGACTGCCAGTTTAAACTAATTTAAAAAAATGAGATCGTAATCTTCACTCGTCAGTTTGATTCATCATGAATATGACAGAAAAAAATTATAAATATGATAGAAGGGAGAAATAAATGATTGCCATAATAATTATTCTGATAATGCTAAATTCTTCAGCCGACGCACAAACATTTGACGATCTCGTCAGAAGTGGCTATACGGCTTACTCCGTTAATCAACTTGAGGACGCAAAGGAAGTGTTAGAAGAGTTGGAGATGGAATATCCAGATTCCCATCTTGGCAAATTATTACAGGTGTTTGTAGAAATAAAGGAGGGAGATAATAAAGAGGCAGAAAGACTTCTGGTTGTGTTTGAAGAAAACTGCAACATTAGCTCTTCATCCTGTGATTCACCCAGTGTGCACATAATTGCCCAGCTTATCAAGTGCCGGCTGCTGAATTCTGAACCGGAGTTTAGGTTGGCAGACGAAATGATTACAGAACTCTTCAATAATCTCTATAAGGATTGTTACGAAAGCCAGATAGACATATATCTCAGTAACGATGACCCTGTAAAGGCAAGTAAGGCTTGTGATAGATATATAAGTACGTCTAAAGGCAACCTGAACCAGGATATCGCTATGAAATGCTTTATTGTCTACTATTCAATCTTTAGAACTGAGGATGCAAAAAGGCTTTGGAAGTTACTCAGTTCTGATAGAAAAAAATTGTTAAGAAAGAAATTTGGCAGGGTTGAATTTTGAAAACGGTAAAGGAGATCAAATGTTTGTGAGAAGAGTGCTGATTATTAAAACCGTTGTATTTCTTTTGTCAGCAGCTTTATCCATGGATCTCTATGGTGGTGAGGATGCGGTAAAAAAAGATTCTTCGCCTAAGTCGAAATTAATTGAAGAGAGGATAGACAGAGGATTGGGTATGGCACTGGAGGCCATTAGTATTGCCGGAAACCACACAGTAGTAAAAGACTCAAAAACTAATAGTTTTCTGAATACAGAAGTTACTCAAAAAGGTGGACTTTATGAGGAAAATGTAAATATCAATAGTGAAGACATAATAGCAGAGAAACCATACAAACAATCTTCTGAAATCCACAATCCGTTAATTACAGAACCAATAAAGATTCAGAAGAAAAAACATAGCAAAAAAACCAAAAGTTTAATACCTGAACATTTTACTATTCAGATTCCGGCAAACAGGCCATGGGCAAAGACAAATATTTACCTGAAGGAAAACGATATTGTAAAAATTTATTGCAAAGGCAAGATTATGCCAGGAGCTTTTGAATACCGGTATAAAAACACTTCTTGTCTTGCTGAAGGATACCATTTTACGAGGGGCAATTTTACAGTATTGCCTAACACCAGATATCTGGCCGCAATAGGGAAGATAGGCAATAGGGATGCCTTTTATATTGGCAGCGGAAGAGAGTTTGTGTCATATGTTGATGGGCCGCTTTATTTGGGCATTAACGAACTTAATAAGAGCATTTACACAGGTGAGCCTATTAACAGAAAAAGCGTCTATTGGAAGGATAATACCGGTTACTACGAAGCCGATGTTTATGTATACAGGAAATGAAACTGGAATCCTTGCACATGCAAGGGTAACTCCTCCTTTTCGGGAGGAGTTCAGACAAAAAACAAGAAACCCATCAAGGAGGACGAGTATGCTTCCATAAAGAGAGTTGTCTCTGCTCCTTCCTTTCGACTGCCTGAATGGCCTCTCTGGTAGACAAGAAATCCAATATATTTTACATTAAAAAAGGAGGTGAGGAGATAATGAATTTTGATACAGAGATATTAACTAAATCCGGGTTGGGTTTCTTTATGGGTATCTCCGCAGGGCTACTTTTCAGATACTTTTTGTTTAGAATATTGCTGTATGCTGCTATTCCCATAGTAGCCATGTTTGTTTTAGACTACACAAATGTGTACTCTGTTGACTGGTTGTTCTTAAAGGAGAAATGGGACAAATTGTTTGTTTTTCTTACACCAACAGCCATAAATATCTATTCATACCTTGGTAACCACATACTGATGGGGATTGTTCCAGGTATTTTGATAGGCTTAACTTCCGGATTCTTTATGAGAAGATGAGTCGCCAACAGGTCTAACGATGCTTAATGAACATAGCATCTACATGATTATGCAATGGACAAGGTTTGTGAAGTTGTTCCAAGATTACAGAAGAAAGCTATGGAAAATATAGATTTGTATAATTGATAGTTATTTCTTCTTGACTTAAATAATATGTTATGTTACTATCCCTTTTCTCTTCAAGTCTGATAAGCAGAAAGACTATACCACAGTTTGGAACGTGTGGACAGCCTCCTAGTTAAAACTATGCACTTTCAGTGCAAGGCTTTCAGCAGTTTTTTAATAGTTTAAGGGTAATCGGCTAATTAAAAACTAGTACAAAAACTATAGAGCCTCCGCATAAACTCGAAAAAAAAGCGTTCAATACAAAAGATTTTTGCATCATATTCAAAACTATGCTAAGAGAATAATAACAATTTACATCATATAATGCAGGTACGAAATAAGTACTTTCTGAATTTATTTTGCAATTTAACTTTTTCAATTTCTAGAACAAATTAGGAGAATAAAATGGTAAATGCTGAAATTAAGTGCGAAACATGTGATTTTTATGCTTCAGATATGCCTGGCTATACGAAACCTTGCTGATTTAGGTTTCCACCTGCTCTGAATATGGGTGATAATTATAAGTGGCAAACAAGCTTCCCATTAATTATCAAAGTTTGGCGGTGTGATGAATGGCGATGTTCATAGCCTACGGGAGAATGATAAGGCACAGTGGGATTGAGTGTCTCTTTTACATTTGAAGTTTCATGCAGTATAACAAAGCTTAGAAAGGAAGGTGATAATTATGGCAAATCCATTTGAAACAATACCTGGAGATAGAGGTGTACCAGAAAGACGTGATTGTGATAAATGCAATGGTACTGGGAAAGTTGACGGCAAGAAATGCGATAAATGTAATGGTTCAGGAAAGCTTAAGTAATTAACCGTATACACAAGGAGACTAAATAATGAAACTTACAATTAAGCGAGATCAAGCTGATGTAAAGGGCGTCTTTGGTGGGCACAAAGGCATGAAATTCCTACTATCTTACCGAGTTGAGTTAACACCAGAAGAACAAGGACTCATTACCCGGTACAAGGCCGAGCATCATCCACTGACGTTTGCAACCAACAGTAAAGGAGAGCAAATACCAAAAGATACAATCAGTTTATTAATGCAAGGCGTAACCGAAGAGATGAAGGACATAACGATTCTGCTCAATAACGAAGAAATAGTCAAAAATGCCTGCGAGGAATTCAAGACTCTCTTGACCGTTATGTCAACCTTTGGAGGTGAAGAGGTTGTTGAATATTAAATCATTAATCAATATTAAGAAGGCTGGAGGGAAATATGGCTACGAGAGTGTGTGATGTTTTCAAAAGAAGGGCTTGTATGAAGCATCTACGTGAAAGGTTTGATACGGATATGAAAAAACTGAAATGGTTACAAGTCAAAAACTCAATGAAAAAGGGCATGGTAGTTTCCCACCATACCCTTCATAAAAATTTTGGTCACAATTTGGACACACTTTTCAGATCTGCCAAAATGTTGTTTGCTGTAAGTCTTTGATATATAAGTGCGCCCTGTAGGAGTCGAACCTACGACCCACTGATTAAGAGACGCAAAAAGACCATTTTTAACAATTTACATAACTGCCTGATTTCGTGTCTGTTATGTCGCTATCACTATATTTAACATTGACTTATGATTTCACTTCTTTCCTTTTGATTCCTGTGGAGTCCTGCCCGTTACGGTGGAGTTGACTACGTTTTGACTACAATTTGACTACAGCAAAATGGGGTCGTTTATTGGACGAGAATGGAATCTGTTTGCTGTATGCCGCGTAGTTTAAATTTTATAAAATCTCACATATCAGGCGTAATTAGGTAGTGAATCTGAGATGCTACAACCTTTTTTCTTCCTTGACTCCAACAGTATATAACCATATCATCTTGCTTTGCATAATTCTCAAAACATAAGACTATACCACATAGGATGAAGTGGATAAGTCACCTTAGATAAAGTTTGTTTTTACAGGGAAGTAAACATATAAACGTTCTTACCAAAAAATCTATTCTCAAATAATAGCATCTTGGTTCATTAAGATTTAAGTCTTATCTTAAATCAGCATTTTCGGATGCTGGGGTTGTCTCAATAGAACGGAAATTTAACATATGATAGCAGAGACAATTGTTTAAGTTGCTAATGGTATTAGCAAGACGTAGAGTGTGTGGAAATAATTTTGAAGAAAAGAACAAAAAAGGGATTTTCAGATGAAAGCATACATTAAAACTTCATTTATATCATCTTTCCTATTATCCTTTCTATTAATTTGCCTTTCGCAAAATCAAGTCAATGCCCAGGATTTCTTGAAAAAATTTCTCAGCAACTCTTCAATAAAAAGTGGTAAACAGTTGAAATCAGACGGTGATTATCCTTCAGCAATTTCAGCATTTACCAAATCAATCAAAAGAAAACCGGAAAATCTTGAGGCATATTATCAATTGGGACTTATCTTTGAGGATGTCATACACGATTATGATAAAGCCATTTCCTTATACAAAAATATTGTCGATCTAACTAAAGGTTCAAAACCTACGGGTACTGAAGATGAATTAAATGCATTTAATTCGTTAATTACAAATGCAAAAACTAGTATAGACAGGGCTATCAAGAAGAAATTTGACTCAATAGAAAAACCAAAAATCTCTGTCTACATAATGGTTAAACCCAATAAAAAGATACTAAATAAACCAGAAATGTTTTCCGCCAGTAAATATAAAACAACCAGTTATGCCAGCGAATTTAAGTTATTGAACTTCAGCAACAATTGGTATCAAGTCAATGTTCCCTCTATTGGCTCCGGATGGATTAATGGAAGGAATGTACTAAAGATAATACAAAAAGAAAAAGAGGCTATTAAAACCAGTCTTGCTGGAAAGGTAGCATTATATGAAAGATTTGTAGAGCTATATCCTGAATCCCGTTTTGCAACTGATGCAAAAAATAAATCGAATAGCATATCATTTGAATTGGCAAAAAATGAAAATACTATTAATAGTTATTCAATTTATTTGAAAAAATATCCGGATGGAAACTATTCAAAAAAAGCACAGTTAAAAAAAGAAGAATTAACTTTTGAGGATGAAAGCTTTTTGAACAATATTGGCAAATTGAAGCAATGGATAGCCAGTAGCCCTGAAAGTACATTTACTGAAAAAGCCAAAAAACGGATTGAGGAATTAGCATTTGCTCAAGCCAAATATGACAACAATACTGTGTCTTTAGAAGGGTATATAATAGATTATCCTGACGGCGAATTTGTGTCTGAAGCAAAGCAATTACTTGAAGTAATAAAAATTGAACAGGCGGAAAAGAATATTGAGAAGTTAGCTTTCGGAGATGCTAAAACAAAGGATACAATTAACGCTTACAAAGAATTCATTGTGAAGTATCCAGATAGCCACTTAAACACGATGGCAAAGGGTATATTAGAGGCCAAATATTTTGAAAATGCTAGCCGGAATGGAACTGTTGAGGCTTACAAGGAATTTATTGAACACTATCCTGACGGTTCACATATGAAAGAGGCAAGATTAATGATAGATAAATATAACTTTGAACTATATAAGAAAAAAGACCGTATCAGTGACTTTGAGAAGTTTATTAAAAAGTATCCTGACAATAGATATGTTGGAAATGCAAGGGTTAGAATAGATCAGTTGAATTTAGAATACCAACAAAAAAAGAATACACTTAAAACGAATGAGGAATTTGTCAATAAATATCCAAAGAATAGAGATATAAATGAAGCCAAACAGAAAATTATTATATTACAGACTTCAAATATCGAAGAAGAATCGGATTCAGGTTTTCCTTTTTTATTGACGGTTATTATATTTTCTGGTGTTGGAATTGCCATAGCAAGTGTCTTAATGCGTAAAAGAGTTGTCAGTATGGTACAATCACGGCAACAACAGGGGAAAAAGTCAAATATTAATACAGATTTTGATAAACCACCAATTGTAGCCTCACCTCCTTCTCCAACCACTGATTCCATATCTGAGGAAGCACAGCGCGTCTATGAGCAGGGTGTCCGGATGATTGAGGATGGTCAGACGCGAGAAGCACTTGAAGCCTTCCTCAAGGCCACTGAAATTGACCCTAACTGTGTCGATGCGTGTGTAGCACTTGCTCGCTGTTTTCATACAATAGACGTAGAGAAAAACTCTGATCAGGTTATGCAGTTAGCAGAACGGGCATTCAAGGCTGACCCAAATAATAACAAAGCGAGAAATATTCTTTCGGTTGCCCATTTCGAAAAGGGCAAGATGGCATGGAACTCAGAAGATTGGCAAGAAGCTGTCCTCTGTTTCAAACGATCTTACCAAATTGAACCTAGCCAGAAGTCGCTTGCCTGCTTGGGTCATTGCGCAGAAAATGCTGATGAACTTGAGGTTTTTGCTGATGTCTGCGAGGCACGTCTGAAAGAAAAGCCAGACGACCATGGTGCTCAATATATGCTTGGAAGGACATTTGTGAAAATGGCTGCTAAGCCAGACAAGGCTTGGAACGTCGATGAGTATTTGCGGAGGGCAGAAGAGCAGTTATCGGCATTCCTGGCTGCCGAACCTGCCAGCGCTGATGGTAACTACTGGATGGGAATTATCTTTAGTTTGACTAGCCGATTTGATGAGGCAGCAAACATTGTCGCAAAGCTCAAAGATATTGACTCAGAGAAGAGCAAAAATTTGGCCGACTTGATTCACGATCCAGTTTCTACAACTCAATCCTCTCCTACAACCTCTCCTCCTCCAGCTTCTGGCTCCATATCTATGAAATGTCCATACTGTGCTGAAACAATTCAAGATGAAGCGAAGAAATGTAGGTATTGCGGAGAATTTCTGACAACAGCGGATAAGATGGGGTTCCCGCGGTTTTATAAGAATGTTAGTACATGGGGTGGTCTCACTTGGTCAGCTCTACTAATGGACTATGGCGAACATTTATATCCTGGTCAAGGATTGAATGATACATGTTTGTCGGCGGCAAGTCCGTTCTCGTGTATATTCTCAGATGGTCCTGATCAGAAGCAATGGGATAAGGCATGGGAGCTTCTCACGGCATTATCAGAGAGATGGGCAGCGTTAAATGGTAAAGTTGGTGAAGGCAGCCAAGAAGGTATAGCATTATATCTGATATGTAAATACGTGGATAATTTCAGAGACTACGCAAAAACATTTGATGGTGAAGAATTAAGAGATGACAGAGAGAACCTTGAAGGAACCATTAGCCGACTTACAGAATTGCTAGACAAGTGTCGTCTACTGGAGCATGATTCCCATCTCTTTGAGGCACATATCCGAGATGGGATTGAAAGCTGCAAGAATCAGATAAGCCAATTGCCTTGAAAATTAATATTGAAACTTTGACGACAAGACTGGAAATTGGGTATAGAGATATAATGGAGAGAAAAAATGGGATCTTTTACAATTAGAGTGACAAAAAAACTGCCAACTCACTATCGGTGTTCTTATCTTCATTGATTTTGGTATAATGTAATAATAAACATGATCAAATGACAATTTCAAAATAAGGAGTAACGATTATGAAATGTAAGGAATGTAATGGTAAGGGTTCTGTAGATTGCCCTCGTTGTAAAGGAAAAGGGAAACATATTCGTGTTCTTACTTCCAGTTTCGAGTGTAAACATTGTCATGGCTCTGGAGTTAAGAAGTGCGGTGTTTGTAATGGTAAAGGCTATTTCTAGATTTCAGTCTTTAGCTAAGAAGTATGGTGGGTAAGACGTCAAATGGTGACGTAATATTAATTTTACAACTGGATCATTTTTTGGAAATCAGGTCATGAAATACATAACAACTCTGTTCAATAACGAGGACATAGTCAAAGACGCTTGCAAGGGCTTCACGATTTTCTTGATCGTTATGGCAACCTATGGTTGTGAAGAGGTTATTGGACTCTAAAGAACGATAATTACAAGGAGAATTAACAATGAAATGTCCATATTGTGCTGAAACAATTCAAGATGAAGCGAAGAAATGCAGATTTTGTGGAGAATTCCTGACGAGGGATAATAAGATTGGATCCTCACTGTCCTTTGCAACCACTGATTCCATATCTGAGGAGGCACAGCATGTCTATGAGCAGGGCGTTCAGATGTTTAAGAACGGTCAAAAACGAGAAGCGCTTGATGCCTTCCACAAGGCCACCGAGATTGATCCCAACTGTGTCGATGCGTGTGTAGCACTCGCAAAAGGTTATCATGCTATAGATGCCCAGAAATACTATGATGAGCTTGCTTACTTCGCAGAACAAGCATTCAGGGCTGCACCAAACAACCCTAAAGCAAGAAATATCCAATCGGTAGCTCATTTCGTGAAAGGCCAGATGGCATGGGACATAAAGAATTGGCATGAAGCAACTCTTTGTTTCAAACAATCGTACCAAATTGAACCTAATCAGCTAACGCTTGCTGCCTTTTGTCATTGCGCAGAGGAGGCTGATGAACTTGGGACTTTTGCTGATGCCTGTGAAGCACGTCTGAAAGAACAGCCAGATGACTATGGAGTTCGACTTATGCTTGGAAGAACATTTGTGAATATGGCCATTAAAGATCCATCCAATCCAGACAAGACATGGAGAGACACCGAGTATTTACGAGGAGCCGAAGAGCAGTTAACTACTTTCCTGTCCATTGATCCTGCCAGTGCCGATGGGAACTACTGGATGGGAATAATCTTTAGCATGACTGACCGACTCGACGAAGCTGCAAACATTGTCATCAAACTCAAAAATATTGACTCGGAGAAGAGCAAAGATCTGGCTGATTTGATTCATGTTCCACCTTCTACAACACCCCTCCCACCTACAGCCACCAGTTCTCGGGTTGACCGTAATCCTGACAGCATTCCTGTAGCAGAATTAATTCGTATCTGCGAAGATAATCCAAAAGAAGGTATTTCACTAATTGAAAATATGTCAAATGAAGTTCAGCAAAGTGATTGTGTTGTTCTTGCAAAATTTTATGCATATCAAACTGCTGTCTCTAAACCATTCATAGATGCGAAAATTCCGTTGTCAAGCAATCCTGAAGAGTTTATGCGTGGCAGTCAAAGTGATACTATTGAGCTCTGTGAAAAGGCATTAGAGCAGATTGCAAAATTTGAAACTGGTAATGTGACTTTTACAATGTGGGAAAAGGACAATTTTAAAAAAAGCAATCCAGATAATAATCCTGACAATAAAACCAGAGCAGATGCAGTGTGTACAATTTTAGATAGATTGCACCCGGGCCGTGTCCAGGAAATTCTTGGAAGAACAAGTTTGTACTATTTTGGGGGAACTAGAGTTGGTTCTGTGCCCGGATTCAGTTTGATGGAAATTATCGGATCTGAATCAATTTCTCGTTTGGTTGAGGTTCAATTTGAATTTCCGAAGATTATTAGATCTGCAATAGCTTTTGAGTTGAAAGAAAATGTGAATGGATCAAAAATTGTATGCTGTAGGGTGTTCGAGCAAACAACAAGTAAAAGACCTGAGGAGGATCCAGGGCAATGCTTAGGAATCATTAATCTGTGTGAGGACGACACGTATTCGTATGAAGTTTATTAAATTGAGGCAAGCAATAAATTGTCATCTGTCTGTAAGGTATCGTTTATGTAATGTTATCTTTAAGATTTGCGATGAGTTCCTGACAAAAGCTGACAATGCGATTGAAACTTACAAGCAGGTAATAAGAATTGACCCTCATTGTACCTTTTTGTTATAAGTCAAATTTGCGGATGAAGTTGAAGGATATAGAAATTACTGTAGGCTCTGGTAGTAGGAGTTTTTTTCTCCTATCCATACTCAGTATTTTATAATAGAGCATAACAGCGTTAATAAAGTGATATATATGAGTGATAGTAACACATCTAAACAATCCATAACGGATCTGTTCACATCGGAAGAACTACGGGATATCGCTGCAAGGGCCAGTACAATTGATGAGCGTTTGGCTGGTGGATATATCGCTAACAACTCACCGGTTTCTACAGAGAAGGCGGAAAAACGATTAAAGGCTTGGTGCAAGTCTGCAACGGATGGTGATGAGGCACTTTTTCATAAGCACCTTGCTTGGGAAGGCTTGGAAGTTGATAAAATAAAGTCCTTACTTGGCGATGTGAAGCAGGCTGAAGATAGACCTCTGCCAGATTGGGTGGAAACGTTTGAGTGGTCTATCAAGGCCATGAGTTCTTCAATAGATTCTAACACTAAATTCTCGTTTATCAATACAGAGCAACCGATACCGTTCGAGGATATATTCTTATCTTTGGTAGTAAAGGCCCGGGAAAGGCTGAATATAACTAAGGCACCCTCTACGTTGTTTTCAGAAATTGCCCATGGTGCACTACAACGCGGCTTTCTAAGACGCTTGAGTGAATTATGTGCTCCGACGTTACATGAGGGCTTCTCGATCCTCCAAATGACTCAGCAACCAATGATGATGGTACTTCCCTTACCCGCTTATGGGAATCCAAACACAAATAATGCCTACAATACTTACATTACCGAGTTGCGTACCGGTGGGCTGAGAGATTACTTTTTAAATCGACCCGTTCTTGCACGACTGGTCTCCACCATTACTGACCAGTGGATTGAGGCTACTGCGGAGTTAATCAATCGCTTCGATGCGGATCACACCGCAATCTATGAAACCTTTGATTTTGGTGTGAAATCAGGTCTTGTGACTAAGGTCAGCTATGGTATTTCCGATCCCCATAACGGTGGACGCATGGTTTCTGTCCTTATCTTTGATAACGGGCTGAAGGTTGTCTACAAGCCGAAGGACCTTGGGATTGATGTTGCTTGGTACGACTTTCTGCAGTGGCTTGATGCAGAGGGCGCTCCAAAGTCAACCCTAGCTCCGAAGGTGCTTCAACGTCAAGATTACGGATGGACTGAGTACATAGAACCGAGGCCTTGTGCCAATGAAACCGACGCTAAGCAGTTCTTCCACCGTGCAGGTTCAATGTTGTGTCTTCTTCAACAACTACAGGGTACTGACTTTCATTTCGAAAATGTTATCGCAAACGGAGATCGACCGATACTGGTTGATTTAGAAACCATCATGCACCCATGGTTGCCCAACCCCTTTTCTGTAAGTGGTCCTAAATCTGCCCTTGCAATAGCGGTAAATCGTCTTCAGGACTCAGTTTTAGCCACAGGATACTTGCCAAACTGGGTAGTGATTCCTGGCGGCAAGTTAGCAAGTGTAGGAGGCCTCAATCAAGCGGAGTTTAGCGAATACGACTCTTGGAGGTTTCAGAACATTAATACAGATGGGATGAAGTTGGAAAAAGTTTCGGAGGCCGTCGAAGCAAAACCTCATCTTCCAATTCTTGAAGGAAAACAACTCTCCAGCGCAGACTATAGCGAGGAGATAGTCTCTGGATTCGAATCTATGTATCACTTTTTGGTTGAAAATCAAGGCGCGTTGTTAGGGCCTGTAGGACAATTGAACGCCTTCAAGGGGCAAACTGTCCGTGTTGTTCTTCGACCGACACGGCTTTATGCATTGCTACTCAGGAGATCACTAGAAAGCAGTAACCTTAGTGATGGAGTGGACTGGAGCATACATTTTGATTTTATTTCCCGCTTTATCAACTGGGAAAATGAGAAAGAGCCTTTAAGGACCGTGCTTGTAGCTGAACGAACCTCTCTCATGCATCTCGATATTCCTTTTTTCAAGACGCGCACTGACATAGATTGGCTTCAACTCCCTCAAGGAAGAAAATTAATAAAATTCTTCGAGAAGTCAAGTTTCGAACACACAAACGCACGTATACTTAGTCTCAATGAGTCGGAGTTAAAAGTGCAAATCTCATTAATCATTCAATCGCTTCAAAACATAGGAAATCAGTCTAATCTTGAACAAGAGGGGTCTTGGAAAACTATAACCCAAGGAGAGACTAGTAAAGGCAGCCTTACACTCGAAATGTCATTGGATCAGGCACGCCTCTTCGCTGCAGTTCTCGAACGTGAGGCAGTATGCGAGGGAGGGGGTGCCACTTGGATTGGTACAGTTCCTTTGCATGGCGAGTACAAAACTCAACTTGATTTGATAGGTTATGATTTTTATTCTGGAGTAAGCGGTATTTCTTTGTTCCTAGCAGCACTTGAGAACGTAACTGGTGAGGGCAGATATGGCAACTTGGCATTAGCAGCGCTTGCACCACTCCGCGAGGATCTTCGAGATAGAGAAGGCCGTTCTCGCCTAGCAAGGAGTATAGGGATAGGAGGAGGTGTAGGTCTAGGGTCAGTAATCTATACATTGGTTTGTTCAGCGGCACTCTTAAATGAAAACAGTCTTCTGGAAGACGCCCACCTTGCCACCAATTTAATTACTAATGAAAGAATCAGAACGGACAACTTTCTTGACGTTATGGCAGGGGCAGCGGGTTCGATTCTTGGTTTACTTGCTCTTTACCGGACATGTCATGATGAGTCTACCTTAGAACGAGCGACTACATGTGGGAATCATATTCTAGCAAAACAGAGTAAAGGTACAGTGAACAACAAAGCTTGGTTAACAATTGGCGAAACTTACCTCACAGGGTTTTCCCACGGTGCTGCTGGGATAGCTTTAGCGCTATTGCGGCTTTATGAAACAACAGGAAATCGTACATTTCTCAGTGCAGCACTTGATGGCATCAGTTATGAAAGGAGCATGTTCTCGGCTGAGGCGGGGAACTGGCCGGATCACCGCGAATTACCGAGTACCGGAGGCCAGTTAGTTTATCCTTGCCAATGGTGTCATGGTGCGGCTGGCATTGGACTTGCGCGCCTAGGTGGGCTTGATATACTTGATGATGGAAATATACGAAATGAAATTGACGTAGCAATACAGACGACACTAAATTTTCAAATAGGGGTTTCGGATCATCTTTGCTGTGGTAACTTTGGTAGACTGGAAATGCTTTACTCGGCTGGACTCTTGCTTGACCGTACCGAAATCATCAACGTAGCTTTATGCCGTGCCAAGGAATTACTGTACCGCAGGAAGAAGTCAAACAGGTTCAATTGGCCATCGGGAACCGATGACCAGAATCCCGGCTTCTTTACTGGTATCTCCGGCTTAGGCTATCATCTTCTGCGTTGGACACACCCAAAAGTTTTACCTTCAGTATTAATGTGGAAATGACGCGTTGTTTGTCTCTTTTCAAACACTGGAGATATTTTATGAGAAGCATCCTTCAAACACAAGAACTATCTATAACATCTGTGTGGTTAGATGCTATAGATAGTTCTGAGTGGAATTCTTCAATCTTTGTGTTAGACACAAGTTGCGAAGATGCGGCTCTTGGCAACGTTAAATAGGGCTTCTCCATTACCTTAATCTGTACTTTCTTGTGTCTCGATCTACAATTACTAATTTAGACATAAATCAGCAACAGTTATTTGTTGGACCGCATCCAGGAGTAAGAGGCGATAGAGGCATGGCTCTACCGGAAGAACTGACCATGTCTATTTCCTCGTATGATAAAAACTCTCTTAATGGAGGCGTGGGTAGCGTCAGATAGGTTTTCTCAGCGGTATTCTCCATCACCTCAATCTCCACTCCCTCTGGAGTTTCAACTCCCATTTCAGTCAGGACTCTCTTTGGATTGCCCTTTAGCCGTTCCTTAAATGCAGGGTCGGCCCACGCTTTTGCGATAACTTTACCAAGATTTCCTTGCTGTTCTTGTACTAGCATCGGTTTTCCTCCAATAAAATTAAAGAATAAAAATCTAGAATTTCTCCATGCTATCACAAATTCTTAGAAATCGTCAATCTTTTTTTTGAACAAGGATTTCTATACGTCTCCGTTTTCTTTTCTAATCTTTTTTAATGCTTTTTTGTATTTTTGCCAATGTACACTTCGTTCGTTCTATTCTTTATCCCATTTTCTTTTTTTATTCATTCGTTTCTATTACTTCACTTCTAATTTTCATTTGTGCTTACAGTATTACAATTTTACTGAATGCAACATAACTCGTAATTAGTAGACGGTGGGAATAAGTCTAGATATTGTAACGGCTTACACGTAATAATCTTTCTCAGAAAACAGTGGTGCATTATCGCGATTCAACCTCTCCATGCTCTTCTTTTTGTGACATAAGATAACGACTTATGGCAATAATTTAGCATTAGTGGTGAAGAAATAATCAGAAAAGCAACAAACTTCCCCATTCCTAAGGTTAATGGTGTGCGGCCTCAGGTTTAGTAACAGTTGCTTAGATTAAGTTACATTAAAGCATACAACAATGGAGAGACTGAACTCGAACCCCTGACCTTTTGAATGCCATTCGAAATAATGGCATTTTTTATATTTTCCATAAGTACTTTATTACGTGCCTGTTATGGTGCTATCACCTTGTGTTGGAAGTAGTTACAAACAAGCCTAAAATTCTGTGGAGTGCTGTGGTTTACCGTTAATTACTGTGGTGGTGACTGCGTATTGACTTCGCTGTAATAATTATTTCTAATCCAGTAGTTAAAGTAATACTTATAATTGAATTGCAAAATCCAAATAAAAGTAAGTACCTCTTCTAAGATAAGTTTTGAAATGATATTCTGAAATGAATATTTGCGAGGAACAGCCATTTTCAGGGGCAATCGCCGTAAGCTCTGACTAATTCTCCGCAGTTATGATTCCTACACACTCTCCCGCACAATGAATCGCATCCACCACACGATTCTGGTTGATAGCAGGTCGATTTTACTGAACACCTATCGCATATGCACATGCACGTGCAGGTTGAACTGTACGAGAGGAGTTCAACATTGACACCTTCTTCGAAAGTAGCATCCCATCCCATATTGACACCTTCTTCGAAAGTAGCATCCCATCTCATATTACTACGACTGGATTGGATATTGTCACCGTTGTTAGTATAATCTGCAGGCTGTGTTGATTGCATGATCGACATCTTCGATAACAGCAGGGAATTTCCAGAAGACCAAGTCCGAGATTCTTTTACACCTGCAGCTTCAGAATGCACTGAAAAAAACAGAATACTTATTGTAATTACCAGAAATATTGTTTTTTGCATTGCAATAAACCTCCATCATAGATTAACAAAAATATACAATGTTTATTTAGTCTTCACTTTGCAACCCTACTTCCTTATTCACCTCCAGTCTTCCATGCTTGGTGAAATGTTGAGAAGCAAAATTAAGAATGTAGCCTGTTCCTCACGCCTTGTTCGTCCCACTTGCGACGGTGAGACACTGCTACTATAAAAATATCTGGAAAAGCAAATATAAGTATTTACTCTTATATCTATATCACCTCAGACCGAAATGAGGTGATAAATAATTGTTTTTTTAATTAATTTGTTGAATAATAAAACAAAATGCCTCAAATTACAATCTTTTTTACATTTTTTTTAACCAAAAGTTATATATAATTACCATAAAAGGCCAACTAGTTCATTGGGTTCGTTGCTACCGGCTAAATTTGCTGAGAATTGTATCCCGGAAGTTTTGACTTCGAAATACAATCCATTAACAAACGATGATTACTTCGTTAAATGTGATGCATAAAATGGAGGTATTCCATCCTCTGGAAGTTAAATTTTATGGCGAATCAGGTGGTGATATAATTGAATGGCCATGGGACTTTGGTGATGATAGTACCAGTAGTCAGAACCCTGTCTATCGTTACACTAAAAGAGCTAAATACACCTTGATCCTTACAGTAGGAAATAATGAGAGTATGGATGTGAAAAGGGAAGAAGCGTCTAAAATAGAACAAAATATATAAGCAACACTGCTAGTAATTATAAATATTAAAAGAGTTTTATATGACCAAAAAAACTGTTTCAGATCTTATTATTAATAAATTTACTGAGAATATTAAGTAAGATAATTTATTTAGTGAAATTTCTGCTGGTTTAATCAATAAAAAAATGTAACAATCATGACCTTGAAAAGCCATTGAGGAAAAAGCAAGATGAAGATTCTAAGTCTGGAAGTTAAAAATATTAGAAGAATAAAAGTAATTATTCAGAGAAGAAATATTAGAAAAAGTCTGGAATTTACTTGACGTGATTTTTGTGCTAAATTTTTATTTCTTCTGTATCTGTTGGGTTGC
>Ga0209045_1001684_pt1 | contig 18699 bp, 10 predicted proteins | sample SaaInlLV_10m_DNA_4_FD_184664 | JGI IMG/M metagenome (GOLD analysis project Ga0209045, IMG submission 184664) | Marine microbial communities from expanding oxygen minimum zones in the Saanich Inlet - Saanich Inlet SI072_LV_200m_DNA (SPAdes) (version 2) | ecosystem: Environmental > Aquatic >...
GGACGGCACATTGACCGTCTTGACCGTCCGGGCAGGACGTCCGACTGGTTTGACTGTTGCTGGGGGGACGCATGCTTCAGCTGCGGGAATGGAGGTCGCCTTGCAGCCTCAGCCCCACGGTCGCTTGTTGGCCTTCAGTGATCGCAGCAAGACGTTGACGGTGCGCCCGGATGGGCAGTGGCCGGTCGAGGACGCGCTGCATGGGCGGACACTCATCATCGAGCATGACCTGGACACGACGACGTTCACCATCGACCGCATCGAAGAGGCGGTGCCTGGAGGGGATCTCGTGGTCCATCTCAAGCGGACGCCGCGTCTCTACGACAACTATCTTTCGGTTACGCAGGTGATGGGGAACATGCTTCAGGTTGAGCCGCCGCCATCGTTGCGTCACGATTTTGGTTCCAGGGAGTACCAGGTGTACCGGGTGAGCGACGGGAACGAGGGGCAGCACATCGGAGAGATTGCGGAGGGCCGGCAGGGAACGTTCACCCTTGCGACGGGCACTGATGGTGTGAATCGGGGCGACCTGGTGGGAGTCACGAAACTGCGCAACGGCCGCGACCGGGTCACCGTTCCCAGTTTTGCCAGTGTTCGGCTGGATTGAGGAGGTACGCGGCGGCAGGCATGCTGGTGATGCCTGATAGGGAGAATACTGAGACAGGAGAAGACCTATGAGCGCAGTCGGGATGGATGAATGTTGTCCTCCTTTCGACCCTGAACCGTGGGACGAGAAGGAACTGATGTGGGAGAACAGGCGTTTCGTGAAGGATCGCGTGATCAGTTGTTTCCACATACCGCTCAACTTCGGCGCGGTCATGAAGCGGAGCATTGGCTTGATTGAGGCGGCCGAGGCCGGCCCCGAGAACATGGTGGTCCTGGCAGATGAGAACTCGCTGTGGGGCGCCGATGTGTACATTGAGGCAATCAAGGACGTACCGGGTGCGCGCATGGCGACCATCTCGGGCACTTTCCTTGCCAAAGTGTTCGAAGGTCCATACCGCAACATGCGCAAATGGATTGAGGAGATGAAGGCCTTTGTGGAGGCCGGGGAGCGAACCCTCGGCAAGATGTACTTTTTCTATACAACGTGTCCGAAGTGCGCGAAGAAGTATGGGAAGAACTACGTTGTGATTCTGGCGCAAGTGTGAGAGGCGGCCAGATGGCTCTTGAGCGAGATAATGTGCCCTGAAATGAGGTGGGAGAGTATGGACTCATGTGAGCAGATGCGTGGGGCTGGTCCCTCTTCCTGCAGCGATCGAGGGCCAACGATGCAGGGAAGACGAATCAGGGAGAAGCTACGGAACGGTGAGCGCGTGTGCGGGACACACGTGGTCAATTTGGGTGGGCCATTCCATGTTGACCGCGTCGCTGGCCTTTCCCCGGATTTCGTCTTCATATGCACCGAGCACATGCCGTTGGACCGCACCGAAGTGGCGATGATGTGCCGGATGTACTCCGATCGCGGCGTTTCACCGATGGTCCGGATCCCTTACCCCTCGCGGCAGCTTGCGGCGATGTTCCTGGACGGTGGAGCGGAGGGCATCGTGGCCCCGTATGTCGAGGAGGTAGAGGAGGTCCTGGAACTCGTTGGCGCCGTCCGATACCGTCCCATCAAAGGCAAATTCCTGCGTGAGATGCTCAGCGGACAGCGGGAACCGAAGGAGAAAACTCAGCGTTTCCTGGAGAGGTTCAATGCAGATCGCTATCTGATCATCGGCATCGAGAGCGTGGCAGCGATTGAGAATCTCGAGGCGCTGATCGGGATTGATGGCGTTGATGGCGTCTTCCTGGGGCCTCACGACATCACGTGTTCGATGGAGATCCCGGAGGAGTACGACAACCCGGAGTTCGTGGAGGCCATCGCGGACGTGATCAGGCGCTGCCGGAAGCTGAACAAGGGAGTGGGTATCCATATGGATGCTTCCCTGCCGGCGTACCAGCGGTACCTGGAGGAGGGGATGAACTTCGTGCTGAATGCGGCGGATGTCACAAAGATGGCGGACAGGCTGAGCGAGGACTTCGAGGCGCTGCGTACATAGAGAGAGCGCCTCAACTCTCCGGGCCTTTTCTTGTCCATGGTGGCACGACCCGGTGAGGTGGCGGCGGTGCCGACCGGCGGAAGTTGTCGATGTCGAACCTGTTTTGGTGATGGCCTTCTTGCGAGGGATTCTGCTATGGAAATGACACGTCGCGAGATGATCGGATCGAGCATGGCTGTTGCTGGAGCTGCGCTGTTGCCGGGAGAACTCCGCGCGAACACAGGCGCCGGGCAGGCGGCGCTGCGGAAAGGGACTGAACTGATGCGCCCACACTTGCTGGTAACCGCACGGAAAATGGACGGCCTGCGGTCTCTTGATGAGCTGCGAAAGGGAGCCAAGGTCGGGCACGGCGGGAGCCTCTGGAGTGGCCTCAAGACCCGGGCAGAGGCAGACCTTGGCACCGATCCCATCGCAGGAGAAGGTCGGAACTACCCCGTGGTCAATGCGACTGCAAAGCGGATCCTCCGGCACGCGCTGGCGTTCCTCATCACGCAAGACGAGCGTCACCGTGACGGAGCGCTGCTCCAGATGGATGCGACCATCAACCACGAACTGTGGGAGGACTGGCGCATTCCCAGCCAGCCGGCGAACTACCCGGCCAGCTTGAGGATGGGCCAGCTGGGATTTGCCTTTGGCCTGGCCTACGACTGGCTCTACCCGTCTCTGAACGAAGAGGAGCGTGACCGCATCGTCGCGGGGCTCCACCGGTTGGCGGCGCAACCGGTGTTGCAGGCGGTAGATCAGGGGAACTGGCAGCTGGCGTGTTTAAGTAATCACCTGACGTGCATTCTGGGCGGGACGGCCGTTGCGGCCATGGCCATGGGTAACAGACTCCCGGATGCGGATCGGCTGATTGACGTGGCGACAGAGCGCTTGAAGATCTACCTGAGCATTTTCGGGCCGAAGGGGGAGTGGAACGAATCCATCCCGTATGCGGTTTCGGTGATCTACGCGGTGACGTTCTTTTCCGCCCTGCGGTATTGGTCCGCGGGGGGAGGCGGCGGGACGCGGGAGAATGTTGTCGGGGAGCATCCCCTCACATCCTTCTGCCGGTGGATGATGTACATGACCCGGCCGCATGGCCGGGAGGCGCCGTTGGGCAACTGCCTGCATGCGCGTCGTGTTAGTTTGTCGTACGTCCCGGCGGTCGCGGCGGCGGCGCAGGACAATATTCTCCAGTGGTATTACCTGGAGAACCTCATGCCCCCGGAAGACACGATGGACGTTCGCAGCTATCCTCTCGAAATGGTCTTCTACGATCAGACATTGACGCCGAAGAGCCCCGAGGGGCGTCTGCCGCACGGGGACGTCTTTCCGGCGAACACGATGTGTGTGAGCAGTCGGACCAACTGGGATCCGCGCTCGACGCCGTGCATGGTGTTTGGCAAGGGAGGGGCGGCATATGAGGTGCACGGCCACAACGATATCGGGCAGGTCTGCATTGATGGACACGGTGAACCGTTGATTGTTGACCTGAGTGGCTACCACGGGGATCAGAGCCCCCGGGCACCGTCATTGGGCGTGGCATTCGCACACAATGTCCCGGTCTTCAACGGGCAGAACATGCTGCGGGACCGTCCGATCGCCAGGGCCCTGTACAACGCGCCTGAGCGTCGCAAAGCCCCTCCGCTGCGGGCGGAGTTCCTGGATTCGGAATTCGACGACAGCCGCGGTGGGTACTGGGTGTTGGACACCGCGGCTGTGTACGAGGGCGTGAGTGAGTTGCGGCGTACCGTGGTTCACCTGAACCCGGGCGTTGTGGCTGTGCTGGACGAAGGGACGTTGGGCGACCCCGGCGACATCTCGTTGCGTTGGCACCCGGTAACGCCATGCGTTCCCGATGGCGAGGGCAGGTTTGTGGTACGGGGAAGCGGTGGCGCCTGCTTAGCCGGGCGAGTTGTGCGCGCCGGAGATGGTGGTTTTGCAGTCGCTCGTGGGGAACACAAGGAGACGGGGCACAGTTTCGTCGAGGCAACGCTTCATGACGTGCATTTTGCGCTATTGAGCCTGTTCTGCGTGTTCGGCCCTGACGAGGACGTCACGAACTGGGAGGCGTCCGGTGAGGGATGGCGCATTGGTTCGCCAGCGGGGACGGTTGAGGTCTCGCTGTCCGATAAGGGCCTTGCGGTGGGGTATGTTGACGGACGACCGGGCTGGCACGTGGAGCGTTAGTGCGGTCATGCATGGCATCTTTACCTGCGTACGAGTGGAGGTCCTGAGCGCTCCCCCCCCCCCTCCGCGCTGACGAGAAAGGAGACTCTCCATGGGGAGATACACAATGCTGATTGTCGCCTTGTCCTGTTGTCTGCCTGGGCCGCTGGTGATGGCGGCCTTCCAAGGCCCCCCGATGGCGGCGGCGCAATCGCTGCCCGGCGACCGTGACCGCACCCAAACCGCCGTGATTACCTCGACGTCCGAGCAATACACTGTTGTCATGGAATCGGCCGTGGACGGTGTCATGACGCGCGATCCCATCGGCTACGCTGCCTATGATCAAGGCTGGCAACCGAATCGTTTCGCACGGTTGGAGAATGTCGGTGACACCGACATCGTCAATCCGTGGCTGACGGTCAATGGGAGGCGTCGCTGGCGGAGCGTCGACGAAATGGCGGCCCAGGCCATCGGCGGTTACACCACTGATCGGGACAAGGCGCGCGCCGTCTGGGAGTTCAGTCGGCACCATCGCTTCCACGCATGCACATGGTGCAACGAGTGTAACGACGCTGTCAAAGTCTTCAATGTCTACGGCTACACCCTCTGCGGCAACGATGCTCAGATCCTCTCCGACTTGTGGAAGGCGGCCGGGCTTACCGTACGCCGCGGGTATCCGGTTGGACATTGTGTGGCGGAAGTCTTCTACGATGGGGAGTGCCATCTTCTCGACGGTGACGAGCACTGCATTTACCTGCGCCGGGACAACCGCACGATTGCATCCGAAGCAGAGGTCGTACGCGATCACGACCTCATCAAGCGCACGCACACTTACGGCATCCTCAGCGCCGACAACCCGCTGCGCGATCAGTTCTCGGCGTCGCTCTTCGGCTACGAGGGTGAACGCAAGGGCAAATGGGGCGGACGGAGCAAGCACACGATGGCCTACACACTGCGCCCAGGTGAGTCGATCGAGTGGCGTTGGGACCACATTGGCAAGCAATACACCGCCGGAACCGTTCCCAAGAAAGGCGAGAAGCGTCGTGATGGGCACGGGGATCTGCAAGCCTGGGGCTCGAGAGCCTACGCCAACCTGCGCAACGGGCGGCTGCGCTACGCGCCCGACTTCTCAAGCCCCATTGCGCGTCAAGGCATTGCGGACTCCGCTAACCTGCATCCGGAAGGCATCGTCTTGCGGCCGCGCGCGACCGGTATGCCGTGTCACGTGACCTGGCGAATCGCCAATGCCTACGTGGTCGTCGGTGGCACGGTCGCGATCCGCGGGAGCAAGGCCGCCGAAGAGGACGTTTTCGAGATCAGCCTGTCTGCGGACGGGAAGCAGTGGGAACGCCTTTGGTCGGCAGCCGCAACAACAGGGAACATCAACAAAGATATCCGCTTCGACGACCGACTGTCGCCGGGCAGGAAGCCGCAATACGCCTATTTCGTTCGTCTGACGCTGCAGAGCAACGAAGACACCGGCGTCTCGCTAAGTCGTGTCGTGTTCGATACGGACGTGCAGATGTCGGCTCTCGCGCTGCCGGAGCTCGAAGCCGGCAAGAACACGATCAACTACGAGGACGAATCGCCCGGTCCGCGTCGTGTTCGCGTAACGCATGGCTGGGTCGAACGCGCTGCCTGGCGCCCTCCCGGTGTGCCCGCCCCCACGGAGCCGGCCGACGCGGCAATCGTGCTGGGCACACGTGTGCGACTGGCCTGGCATCCGCCAACTGACCCGGATGGCGACAGTATCATGGACTACCACGTGCAGGTCGCTGAGCATGACGACATGCGCTGGGTTCTGTCGCCAAACTTCGATAAGCTCGTGTCGAAGACGCCCTCGAAAGGGAAGGCTGAGTGGACCGTCCCCGCCACGGGACTGCTCAATCCCGGGACGCCCTACTACTGGCGTGTCCGGGCCCGGGACGCGTGTGGCGTCTGGGGCGTGTGGAGCGAGCCGCAGCGGTTCACGTGTGACAGCCCCGGCGTCCCGCTGGACGTCAAGGCCCAGGTCGATGTCGGCCGCGGCGTGGTCGTCCTGACCTGGCGCCCGAATCCGCAGGGCGCCCCGCCGGTTGCATACCGGGTGTACGCGAGTGATGAGCAAGGGTTCTCGATCAGTGACGCACCGTACAAGCTGAAGATGGGGCGAGGGTTCTGCCGGGATGTGGACGAGTACGAAGCCAAGGGAAAGGTCCCCGACACAATCAAGGCCGCCCCGAACTTCCTGGCCGAGACACCGAACCGCGAACAGACCGTTGTCGGTCCGGCACTGACAGGCCCGAACGCGAACAAGGCGTATTACCGCGTGATCGCGATTGACGCGCGCGGACTGCGCAGCGGATCATCGGACCACGCCGAAACGCCGCGACCGTTCATCTACACGACTCCGGCACTCCGCGCGCAGGTCGGGCAACCATACGTGTATGAGCCCAAGTCACTGTTCTCGATCGGGGACTTGCGCTGCAAAGGCGGGTATAAGGCCGCGTTCTGGGACCGCGAAAAGCTGGCGTTCGCGCTCACGGACGCCCCTGTGTGGTTGACGATCAACGCGGACACGGGCCGTATCCACGGGGTGCCGCCCCCCGGATCAGCCGGCACTCATCGGCTCATCGTGCGCGTAACGAACAGCCGTGGCGGTACGGCCGAACAGAACTACGCGGTCCGGGCAAGCGAACAGGAATGAGAACGATGGCGAACCTGATTGCGTTGGGATTGCTGGCAACGGCTTTGGTTGCGACTGCCAAGGGGGCGGAGAGATCATATGCCGAGTGGTCCAAGTTCGACCCGTCCCACTTCGATCCGGACCACACGCACACTTTCGAGGTCGGCGACATTCGCGTGGTGATCGGGGACAACCATGCGCACGGTGGCTCCGACCGCAGCAATTACACCGGAATTCAGCATCTGTCGCACCGCCAGTGGGCTTCGAACGTCTTCAACCCGAGATACGCCGGTGTCATCGGCTTGCGACAGGCGTGTACACTCGAAAAGACCGGCAGCAACGCCGCGGCGATCTGGATCGAGCGCAACGGGCAGCGGGTCACGGAGAGCTATTCGGTGGTGCCCCCGCACTACATCGATCACGTGGCCACGTTCATGGCCACGGGCAAGACCGGCTACTGGAACGACACATGCTACATGAACGGCCCATCCGATCCAGGCATCCACGTACGACAGACGGACGGAAGCTGGGTCAGACATTACTCCGAGAAGCACGGGCACGGCGCGTCCATCGCCCCCGCGTCGTGGACCCCAGACGATTTCCCCGTCATCAAGCAAGTCCCCGATTCACGTTATCCCCACGGCGGGCGCGGGTTCCATGAGAGCTTCTGCAAGCTGCGCTTCGACCCCGAGTATCCCATCTGGTACGGTCGTTTCGACACGATGATTCTCGTGGTCATGATGGACCGGAAGCTGGGCAAGTACTTCGTGCCGTTCATGTCCCCGACCGGCGGTGGGTTCAGCGACGAGTTCCAGCGCACCAACCCCGCCTGGGACTATCGGTGCTTGCTCCACGATCTCGTTCCCGGCAAGCCGGTGACCGTGCGCAGCAGGCTGATCTTCAAACCGTTCGTCGACCATGCAGACATTCTGACCGAATACGAGGCGTGGCTGAAAGCTCTGCCGAAGGACAGCCTCCAGCCCAATTGATCAGGGCCGAGGCGTCCGCCGGTGACTACTTCTGAGGCCTGTCGTAGACTTTCTTGCCGAGGGCGATCGCTTGCCGGTTGCGGGTCTCGACTTTCTGGCGCCCGACGTACTTCCCATCCCGCGTCTGGTCCAGCGAACAGAACGTCGTCGGAGGTCCTTCCGCTCTGGGGCGCTCTGTGAGTGTTTTGGCGCCGGCCCGGATGATGGCGATGGCTTCCTTGTACTCCGGGGACTGCGGATTGGGGAGTTTCTTGAGGGCCGGACTCTCTTCGGGGCGATCGAAGCTTACCATTGGGCCCTGGTTGCGATGATGGTTCATCAGACCTCTGAAGTCGATGCCTATGAGCTTGCCCAGGCGGTTGAGGTCGCGGGGCGGCAATGGGCAGCGCCCGCCCGGGTTGCCGGGGTACGCGCTGGCGTAGCTCGGGTAGTAGGGGGCATTGATGTCAATCCATGTCACGATTCGGTCCAGGTCCTCTGACGTCAGTTTGACGCCGTTGTGTCCCTTGCGCAGAGTGGCCACGAGACGACTTTGGTGCGACCCCCAGGAGTAGGCTTGCTGGACGGTGGCCGGGCCAGCTCCCACGCCTTTGATCAGTTTTCGGCGCCAGAGCTCGTTGTAGGACACGTTGAACGTTTCAGTCCGGTCTCCTGCAAGGTTGACCTTCTTGCTTCCTTTGGTCCCGAAGTCGTGGCAGCGGATGCAGGCGCGATCGAAGACCGGTTGCACTTCCTTGCGGTAGCCGAAGAGGCGGGCGGGGCCATACCAGCCCTCGAGGTCGTTTGCCGGGCGCTGGCTGGCGATCGGGGCGGGGTGTGTAGTCGGTGGGGGCGCGGTAAGCCGGCCGTCGTGACAGCCGACACAGCCAGTCGTTTCCCCGGGTTGCACCATCGTTCCACTGCGCATGGACTGCACCATCATGCCGTTCTCATCCAGAAGCTGGAAGAACACGAACTTGTCTGCGGGGACGCGGACATGGGCGGAACCGTCTGCTTCAACCGGAACGGTCCCGAGGATACGCTTGTTCTCGAAATTGTGCCAGTTCATTGCCGGGGCCATCGTTCCTTGTCCACCCCAACTGGCACCGGTCCAGAAGCGCTTCTCCGGTGACTCCACAACTCGCAGTGATTTCACCGTTCCCCGTTTCACTCCTGCCATGTGAGTCCCCTGGTAGACGTCCTGGATGTAGAAGACGCCGTGTGTGCTGGTGTGGTTCCGGCGTTTGGGGATGATCGGGACAGGCGTGCGCGGGGCGACCGGCATGGGGTCAAAGCAGCCGTGCTTCTCGCTGTGGATCAGCACGTCATTGCCGAATGCATCGACGAGGTAAAGTCCCATTTTCGGGCCATCCCCTGCGGGCTTGGGGCGTGGACCGTCGACTGAGCGCGACACGAGGAAGTACGTGCCGGCTCCGAGCCCTGTTTCCGGATCCTGGAGGGGGTATGCATCCTCGTAGCGTGGGAAGACGCGCTGGAACGTATCAAAATTCCCCACTCCGACGAGATTGCGCGCGGTCGGAGGCCAGGTCCGGACGATCGGGTCGCGGTGCTTGGCATCGGCATCGATGCCCAGGCGTCGATCGATGATGGCCATCGCTCCCCACGGGCGGTCGTGACAGGAGGTCAATGTGCAGACGATCCGCTGGGTTCCCGGAATGGGACGCGCGTCGATTACGGCTCCCGGGCTGGCGGTGTTGTTGCCCCAGTAGACAGCGTGATTCGTTCCGTCGGGGTTGACGGTCCACAGGCCCTGCGCATCGCCGAAGTTGCGGTCGACGTATTCCCAACGGTAGTACATGACACGCCCATCCGGAAGCAGGGCCCCGTGGCCCTCAAAGAGCGTGCTTTTGCCGATCTGATGGATATTGGCTCCATCATTTTCCATGCGGAACAGATTGGCCATGATGTGCCGGTTGCACATGCAGTATTTGGGTTCGCGAGTGGAGGAGAAGACGATGTCCCCATCGGGAAGGTAGAGAGGGTCAATGTCTGAGACGGCCGGACTGAAGGTCAGCTGCTTGAGGGCTGTTCCATCCGCGTTGACCTCGTAGATGTGATAGTCGTCCTTGATGTTGCGGCGCATCGAGAAGAGGATCTTCCTGCCGCTGTCGTGGACCTCAGGGTCTCTGGCTACTCCTTTGGGGACATCCACGAGCGTCTGGGGGGGGCTGACCGTGCCGTCCGCGGCAATGCTGAGGACTTTCAACGCTCCCGGGCCCTGGAATTTCCCCGTGTTGATTTCCCCAGTCTGAAACAGCGTTGCCGTGTTGTGGTGATCGCGTTTGTATTGGGGGCGCGTGACAAACAGGATGCGACGACTTCGGATTGCGGGGTTCGCAAGGAGAGCTTCTTTCCGCAGGGCGGAGAAGTCCTGGACGATGGCTTGCGCCTGCTCTTTTTCCTCTGGCTTGCCGGCCAGCGCGTGCAATGCCCTGGTGCGTCTCTGCTCGATCTCGCCCAGGCGGCGGCGGAAGCTGGTGGCATTGGGGTAGCGTTGCCCAAATGTTGCGGCCAGGTCTGTGATGGCCTTCTGCAGTTCAGTCGTGGTCAGGTTCTCAAGAGCCTTCCGGGAACTTCCCAGGGCGGCTTCGCGTTTCCTGAAGGTCTCCCGTTTGGCCTGTGCGGCCGGATCCAGGATGCCGTGGACACGCAGATCGTCGAGGAGAACGTGTCCCCAGCCTCCGCGGCTTTGGTCCACGATGCGGAAAAAGACGGTTTTTCCCACCAGTTCCGGGATAGAAATGGTCCGTGGCTGGAACACCTCGTCATTGATACCTTGGACTTGTTTGAGCTGTTTCCCATCCAGGGCGCACATGGCGATGTAAGTGTCGACATGCATCCCGCCGCCAGCCTGGAGGACGATATTCGGTGACGTGAGGCGAACGACCGGAGATTCCACGACTCCCGTCTGTTTGTCGTGGCCGCCCTCGACCGTATCCAGGAAGTAGTGCCCTTGTTTGTTGAATGGCTTCCCGCGGCGGTTACGGAAGTTCACTCGGCTGTTGAGGAGATGAGAGAATGCCCCATCCGCTACTGTCCATCCTTGGAGCGTTCCCGTCTCGAAGTCGAAACGGAGTTCATCGGAGACGGTCATTTCGCCGGGGATGCCACGGGCCATGTGGGTGCGGACCTCCTTCGAGGTCAGTGGTGTGTTGAAGAGCATCAGGTCATCGATCCAACCGCGGAAGCTCTGGCCCTTCTTGTAGCTGGACCCGATGTAGAAGGCTCTGCCCTTGCGATCGATGGTCACGTCGCGCTCAAGGTGGCAGGGCGTGCCATTTACGTAGAGCGACAGGCATTTGCTCTTGGCGTGGTACACCCAGGCCAGGTGGGTCCATGTATCCGGTTCGGGAAGGGCGAAACCGGGGTGCCAGGATCCGTTCCACCAGCGGATCTCGAAGCGGCCCTTTGCGTGTACGTTCCAGTCCGTTTCGAAGGCGTAGTTGTCCCAACCGGTAACTCGTCGGCACATGCCACCAATGCTGGAGGCGATGGCCGGATCGCTCCGTACCCAGTACATCTGAGTGAAATCCGGTGTGCCCAGTTCAGCCGCAGCTGCAACGACCACGACGTCTTTGGCCTTCCCCCCAACGTGGAGTGATCCCCCGCCAACCCGCGCATCCGGGACGATCTTCACATCTCCTTCAGCACGGCCATCGTGTGCGCCGACGGCATCACGGACACCATCGTCAAACGTCCAATGGGCTACAAGCCCGCCATGGAGTAGAGAGACTGAGAGCAACGTGAGGACGACTGAACACAGGACTGTTGGCGTCGTTGATATCGGCTTGATCACTGGGCGTGTCCTCGGCTGTACGCGGCCTGTCGGAGCTTCTCTGCTGTCACTCACGGGGAACGACCCCAAACTATACAACGTCGTGAGTGCGGTGGCGCACGGCCATCATGGGGCGGCAGTCGGTGAGCCGCGATTGGAGAGAGTCCCGAGGGCTTGGGCGGAGAGGGCTAGGTCAAAGACTTCGCCTTCCGGTCCACGGAAGATCGCGACCATACCGCATCGGTACATCTTCTGCATCAGTCGTCCGTCCCGGGTGGAGACGAAAACGAAGCGGGTCTTGACGAGGTCGGCGAGCGCTTCCGGCCCCATGACGCTGTCCGTGCTACGGAAGCGCTCGATACGCTTCATTCTGTCCGCATCATAGGCGGCCCCGAAGTACGGATCGAGGGCCACGAGGAACCGGTAATCCGGAGCTGCATGGAACAACATGGGGAAGTCGGACCAGTTGATGTTCGCGATGACCGTACCGGCCGGCAGCGTCCGCGGCAGCCATTCGGCAACCTGGCTGTACTCCTCGGTACAGCGGTCTGGCCCAAAGTGCCGGAACAGGTTGGTGACGGCATAGGTGGTGACCACTGCAGCGAGGAGTGCATGGAGGAAGATGGGACGCATGCCTCTGTTCCAGCGGCACAGCAGAGCGTTTCCGTCCAGATTGTGCCACATCAGAGCGGAGGCCATCGTGGCTGCCGGCACGGCAAACTCGATCGCCCGACGTGAGACGAAGAAACCAACCGTCCCCAGCGCCTCGATCAGGTAGAGCGAGCATGTCGCTGCGGACAGTCGGCTGTTCTGCCTGTGGGCACGGTGTTTCACAACGACCGCGGTGTGTAGGGCAAACATGAGGAATAAGGGGCACTCGTTCCACATGACACGCAGACCCGGACGGAGCATTTCTCTTCCGAGCTCAACGCTCTCCTCACGGGTCAGGATAGCTTGGACCACCTGAACGCATTGCACCCACCAAAGGCCGAATGTGTTGGGGAATTGAGGGTGGAGAGTAAGTCCCGCCAGCACGCCGCCAATGGCCCAGCCACAGAGCCCCAGTTCATTACGACGTTCACGCGCGAATGACACCACCACTCTGGCGGCCACGGGAACAAGGATGAAATGCGGGTTGGAGTAGGAGTAGGAATAGACAAAGCCAAGTCCCAGCAACTGCCACCGCAGGCGTGGGCTCTGCCGCTTGTCGAAAAGAAGGCCGCAGACCAGAAGGAAAAGGATGATGGACAGGTTGTGTGGGCGGAGCATCAGGAGCCTGAACAGGAAGTACGACGAGAGGCAGGGGAAGAGCACGATCCAGAGGTTATGTCGTCCGGGGCTGAGGCGGCGCATACTGTCATGCAGCACGGCGATCAAGGCAGCGACGACGACCAGAAATGCACCATGGTAGGGCGGAGACTGGGGGCCTGGCAGCAGCGCGTGCCAGCGGGAGAGCACATGCAGGATGATGTGGTAGCCGAGCTCCTTGTCGTAGAAACAGTCACGCCAGATAGACAGTTGAGTCCAGGGGAACGTTCCCTGGTGCCAGATGTCGGGCAGGACTCGCCCCATGGTGATGTGGAAATAGGCGTCTACGCCAATCTCTCGCGATTCGGGGACCCAGAGCATGCGGAACGCGAGCAGGAGCAACGTCACGGCCAGAACCGTGAGCCATCCCTGTGTCTTTGCTCTGCGTTCGGTCATGGGTGCTCCTGAAGTCGGTCTACCTGGAGTGCACGGAGCAAATATAGCGGCCATGAGCAAGCGTGCTTGTTCAGGCAGGAAGACCGCTTACGCTGTGCGCGGCTCGGCTCGGGCAGGAAGACCGCTTACGCTGTGCGTGGCTCGGTTCCGTCCGAGCCCTGACCAACGGGAGGGGGTCTCCGGGCAGGAAGACCGCTTACGCTGTGCGCGGCTCGGTTCCGTCCGAGCCCTGACCAACGGGAGGGGGTCTCCGGGCTGGAAGACCGCTTACGCTGTGCGCGGCTCGGTTCGGGCAGCTACAGAATACCGAGATCCTGGAGCCCGGAAGCCAGTCGGTCCATGTCGCCGTCGTTCAGGCTGTAATAGGGGGGGCGGCGCCAGCGTTGGCAGATGCCGAAGAGCTCGAGTACACCGTGTATTCCCGCATCGAAGCCGCCGGGCATACCCATGATGAGCTCGAAGAAGGGGAGGTCGAAATCGCGGACAATGTGGCTTGCTTGGGAGAGGTCATCGCTCTCTATCGCAGCCCAGTAGCGGTGCGCGATTTCCGGTTTGAAGGTGATAAAGGTGGACAGGTAGCCGTCGCAGCCGTACGGATGGGCGTTGAGGTGGTTCTGCTTCTGGCCTCCGGCAATCACGGCCCACTTGTCGTGCACCAGGATGCCCATTTTGCGGGCAAATGGGCCGCACATGTCGTCTTTGATCGCCACGATATTGTCGCTTGTCTGCAGCGCCAATTCACAGGTTCGCAGGCCAAAGGCCTCGCCGCGCGGTGAGAAAACGTTGGTCACCACCATCACCGGGATGTGTTCGGCAACGGCTGCGTAGTGTTCCGTGAGTGTCTCAGGGGTGCAGGACCCGGCCCAGTCGGGTGGCATGAGCATCAGGATATCTACCCCGATGCCCTTGCAGTGGTCTGCGAAATCGATGGCTCTGGACGTGCTGAAATAGCGTTCGGCGGCCACGACCATGGCGCGCCCGTCGGTGTGTTCCACCGTCACTTGGGTGACGTAGGCGATGTCCTCATCGGAGAGCGCGATGTAATGGCTGTCACCTGCCGTCAGGAGCATTGTCCGGCTGCCGGCCTCGACGTTGAAATCGATCTGCTGCCGCAACCCGTCAACGTCAATGTTCCCGTCCGGCCGAAATGGCGTGCGGAGGGAGGAGACGGGGCCAGTGAGTGAGTGCCTGACCCAAGAGTGATCAATCATGGTCGTTGTCCTCTCGATAGGGCGCCCGAAACGCTATGGAAGATGGTGCGTGAGATGGTCATTTCCCGTCAGTCATCCAGCTCCGTAGCGGCTCGAACAGCGTGGTTGTGTGCTTGGGTTTGTAGCAGAAGCCGACCCAGCCCATGGCCCCGGCCTGCCGAGCGAGGACGATATGCAGGGCAACCTGGGCCGGATCATTCATTGCCCCGGCACCTGACTGGATCCCGATGCCCTGCAGTACCGGAAAGCCTTCCGGGAGTGCCTTGCGGTGGGCGGCTGTAAGGTCCGTGTACTGAACAGGGTCTTGTGTGTAGGTCATCGGACAGACGAAATCAAGCCATCCTTCGTGACACCAGCGCACCCAATCCTGCCCATTGCTCTCGCGACAAGTCGGCCAACCGGAAAAGACTGCCGCGCTGATCTTGATGCGGGGATTGACTCGCCGGATTGCTTTGGACACTCGCTCGACGATGGTGGAAACACGGCGACAGCGGAACTCCACCCACTCCAGGTAGCGGGCGCCCGCCTTGCCCACATCTTCAGGCCAATCGGCGACCGGTTGCTTTGTTTCCTTCTCGAAGAGGGCCCGGCATTTCGGGCAGAAGCAGCCCTGCGCACTTGGGTAGCGGATGAAGTCATACTGGATGCCGGCCACGGCGTAACGCGATGCGATCTCTATCATCGGTCGTTCGATGGCTTTGATGTTCTCTTCCTGGGATGGGCAGAACCAGCCGAGGATTCGGCCACCGGGGTCTTGCTGCAGGCGTCCTGCTTTCTTGAGCGCCTCGAACGACTCCTTCGACGTACGTCCCTCAACGACGCAGTTGTTCACGTACGGGTGCAGCTCAACTCCGTTGGCGTCGGCGTATTTCACTGCTTCGGCCAGCCAGTCGCCCCCTTCTTTGGCCAAGGGGTCCTGGATGTCGTCTTGCACCTTGGATGCGTAGAAAGCGGCCGTTCCCCCAGCGATTCGCAGAACGGCCATATTGATGCCCAACCGTTTCAATTCGGGCATAACGTCCCGGGGGTGTCGGTCCGTGCCAACGTGGAGCCAGACGCCGCGCTTCTCGTTCGGAACGGGTTCGGCCCACAGACTGCGCAGACGAATCTCCTTGCTCAGTTCCTTGTCGTCGATCCGGGCGTGGATGCGGTGCACGGCATCGAGATTTGTCCGCGGCGGTGTCCCGATTTTTGCCTGCAGTGTTCGGAAGGCCTCTTCGCCGGCACCGGACGGAGGCGTGTCGATCCTGCGATCATCGCAATAGACGGGGGGAGGGGGCTTCTGGGCCGACGCAACGCGAACCGTGAATGTTCGTGGGAAACCGGCCGCGACCAGGCTTTCGGTTGGGGAGACCTCGAGCTGCGGGCCGTGAACCAATGCCTTGAGGCGTTCGGACCCGGAGACGTTCGGGGTCAACCAGCGCAGCCACGTCTGCAGGAGTGCGATCTCCGCGCCTCTGGGGGGAGCCGTTGCGTTGCCATGCGGAATGGCCAGCGCGAGGCCTGTGCTGACGACTTTTCCTTTGCCGATGGTTCCGGCGACCGCAACGGGGTCGCCGAACGCGTTGCGGAGCAGAACCGTTCCGCCTTCGCCTACCTTTTCAACGATGTGGTCTTTGAAGACGGCATCAAAGTCCTTGAGCCCGGCTGAGCAGGGATGCCCCGGCACGATGCTCATGGCACGACTGCCGTAGACCCGGCGGATGCCGGTACTGATGTGTCCCAGTATGTGGTGATGCCAGGTTTGCAGTACGCTTCCGCCAGCCTTCACATAGGCCTCGATGTTCGTGCGCCAATCGGGGGTGACATTGCCGGGGCTGTGCACGTCGGAGAGGTAGACAATGTCACATTCCCCAAGTGACAGAAGGGTTAGGTCTGCGACCGTCTCGACGTGCCAGCCAAGGGCCTTCAGACCACGTACGAGCCCTTCTATTCGGACGCCCTTTCCACCCGTTGCCTGGAGGTCGAATACGGCGATTCGCGGCGGCGACGGGGGCTCCGCGATGGCGTGTCGGGCTGCGGCAGATAGGATGATCGCGGTCAGCAGACAACGTCGAGCTGGCATTCGGTTCTCCTTTACACGCGTGGCAGTATCCACGTCAAGTATAGTCAACTACGGGGGAGCGTGCCAGGAACAGGCGGGAATGGCGGACATGGAAAGAGCCATGCAAGGAGGCGGCGACGGCATGCCGGCGCAGGCTCAGTTACACGGGGGCGTGCTCAGCCAGGAATGGCCAAGCTGCTTCAGCGGTCCTCAGGCAGGCTGGTGGGCAGTACGGAAACGAGTGGCAGCCCCGAATGGCGCCAGGAGAAGCGGGGGGTAGTGCATTCAGAAAGAGGTCGCCAGATGGCACCGCCTCCCACATTGAGACCGCGTGCGGCCAACGTGAGGAGGGTTGCCACGCCCCGATTGCCCCCATCCCAAGTGGCGTTCGCGGCTAGTCCCGGAGTTCGCGCCACTGGCGGACCCTTATGGCGGACCCGGAAGCCAGCTTGGTTGTCAGTGCGGTCACCACATCCTTAGGGCCTGTCCCACCTGCATCTGAAGCGGATCTGGCCTGGAGGCTGACACTGAGGTCTTCTTCTACGGCTCCCGGAACGACGGTAACTCGCAGGGATGTGTCGGCTCCTCCAGCAAGAGACGGGGTTGTCCATCCCGTGTCCCGGATCTGCTGAGTGATCTCAGTGCCACCCTCAATGGCATCGAAATACCGGACAATCCAGCGTGCGTGGGAAGCGGTCTTCTCGTTCACGACGAAGGCCGTCTCCTCGTCTCCGGTATTGGTGACGCGGACGACGTAGTTGACTTCTGTACGGGTGTTCGCCTGTCCTGCCACGTCGGGGGCTGAACCGTTGCCCGGTTGCGCTCCTGACCCCGCGAACGCTCCACCTTTGATGGCGATTTCAAGGTCCGGCCGTCTGTTTCCGCCGTCGTCGTCATCGTCGTCACCATCGTCACCCGAACCGTCGGGGGGCACTTCATCCGGAGGGTCCTCCGGGGTAACAGTGACATCAACCACGGCTTGGTCCTGTTGTTCGGACACATAGTAGAAGTCCATGTCCTCAATGGCATCGAGGGCTTCAGCCACGACACTGGAATCACCGGTTGTTGGGTCAATCCGGAACCAATTTTCGTTGTCGGTGGCATACAGGTGGCCATCCGGATGGCCGGCCAGTCCCTTGATTTCGCCGGAGCCGGCCACGGTGCAGACTTTCGCCAGTTCACCGTCCGGGAATGTGGTGAACTTCCATATCTCGCTGTTGGCTCCCTTCGTCTTGACGATATAGACGGACTGGTCAGCACCCAGCGTGGCGGCAAACGTGGTAAATGAGCCACTCACGTTCAGTGCTCCGACTTCGTTCATCGAACCATCGGCCGGGTCGATGGCGTAGATGGCTTTGCTCTCCTTTCCGAACGCATACAGCGTTCCTCCCAGCATCTGCAGCGCGGTAATTTCCTTGCCGCTGCTGCCGGCCGAGAGCCCGGTCCTGACCAGTTGGGTGCAGTGAACCGGGGTGGCAGCCGAGCCGTCAATTGCCGATGGCGGGATTGCATAGATGGTCGAGATTGATGCGTTGTTCGCAATGTAGATGGTCCCATCCCCAGCGACTGTGAGGGCTTCGACATCGAGCGCGCTGGAGATTCCGGCTACGGTCCCTTCGACGTAGATTGCTCCACCTTCTTCCAAGGCATACTTGCACAGCTGTGAGGTGCCATTGGCGATGCCCCAAGCTGCGAGTGGCGGGACATTGCAGAGGGCTTCACCTTCGCCCGGGACATCATCCTCGCTCCCGCAAGATGGCGCTACCGGCACACAGCTTTCGTAGATGAGACCCACCCAGTTGCCTGACTTCTTGAAATCACCTTTGCATAGAATTGATCCCACGACGCGCCCCGTGCCCGACTTCCTGAACTCGCCATCCATGGCGTAAATGAGCCCGTAAAATTCGCTGTTCCCCGTGATATCGATATCCCCCTCCTGGCTGACGAGAGCAGGATAGTCCTGGACTTTGTACTGATTTCCGCTACCCGATATCCGTATCTTGAGAGTACCGAGTTCTTGCCTGTTAGGGGCTGGCCGCCCCAACGTTCACGCGGCCAGCCTCGTGCCTTCAGCGCGCTTGAGGTCGAGTCTGTCGCGGATGAATTTCGTAAGATATG
>Ga0209045_1001689_pt1 | contig 18666 bp, 15 predicted proteins | sample SaaInlLV_10m_DNA_4_FD_184664 | JGI IMG/M metagenome (GOLD analysis project Ga0209045, IMG submission 184664) | Marine microbial communities from expanding oxygen minimum zones in the Saanich Inlet - Saanich Inlet SI072_LV_200m_DNA (SPAdes) (version 2) | ecosystem: Environmental > Aquatic >...
AATTCTTTTAAAATATCTGAGGATCACCCATTTTTCTACGTTTATCAATCTATCAAGTTGATTAAAGAAGAACTGGATGATCTTTTTGCCGACAGGACTAGGCTTGAAGCTCAATTGCAGCAATCTCAAAAAATGGAATCCATCGGAACCCTGTCCGGAGGCATTGCTCATGATTTTAATAATATTATGGGTATTATTCTTGGAAACACTGAGCTTGCCTTAGAAGATGTTCCTGAGTCAAACCCTTCTTATAAGTACCTTGGCGAGATTAAAAAAGCAAGTTTGAGGGCTTCCAATATTGTAAAGCAGCTTTTAAGCTTTAGCCGCAAGACTCATCATAAACCGCAAATCATTCAAATTGCTACGCTCATTAAAGATTCACTCAAATTTTTACGATCAACTATTCCAACTCTTATAAATATTGAGCAGAATATTTTAATATCGGATGAAACCATTCTTGCAGACCCAATTCAAATCAACCAGATCGTCATGAACCTGTGCCTCAATGCTTCCAATGCAATGGAACAAACCGGGGGAACTCTTACCCTTTCCATTGAAAAAGTGATTCTGGACGATCATTCAGTCAAAGACTATTCTGGTTTGAAGAGTGGTGATCATGTCAAGATAATGATAGGCGACACAGGCCCGGGTATAGATCCCAAACTCATTGACAAAATTTTTGATCCCTATTTTACTACCAAGGAAGTAGGAAAAGGTTCTGGCATGGGCCTGGCCGTGGTGCACGGTATCGTCAAAAATCACAATGGCGCGATCAGCGTTGAAAGTAGCCCAGGTAAAGGGTGTAAATTCAATATACTTTTTCCTATGACAAAATAAAATCCAATTATTGATACCCAATGCAAGGCGACAAGAAGTGACGAAAGAGGCCTAAGTCATACTCCCCAGGGAGGAACGACCGCAGTCAACGTAGCAGGTGGTACCTTGATGAAGGATCAGGGAACAAGTTTTAAAATCCCTTGACATCTGAAGGTGTTCTTTATACGTATCTTGGTTAGTAAAAACTACTCGGCCATTGATGTTTGTAATAAATTTAAAAGAACACTCCCGTAACAATTTGTTCCGGGATAATAAAAATCAATAGAAGATGAACAGGAGATTAATCATGAAAAAAATGTTTCAAATCTGGGCTATGATCTCAGTGGTATTTCTTTTTTTTGCAGGCAATGCCATTGCTGGAAAATCCGCTCTTGAAGAAATCTATGCGGCCAAGACAATCGTTGTATCTACAGATGCCAACTACGCACCCCAAAGCTTTCTAAATGATAAAGGGGAGTTGGAAGGATTTGATGTCAGCGTTGCAAAGGAAGTTGCTAAAAGACTTGGAGTAAAGGTAAAATTCATTACCCCTGACTGGGATCTCATCACAGCCGGGAAATGGGGAAAACGATGGGATATTTCCATTGGATCCATGACCCCTACCAAGGAAAGAAAAAATGCTCTTTTGTTCACCCTGCCCTATTATAGTTCTCCAGCTCAGTTTGCCATTCATAAAGATAACACTGACATAAAAACTTTGGCTGATCTTGCGGGCAAACGAATTGGAATTGCCGGTGAAACAACCAATGAAAGATATCTTCAAAGAGATCTTTCCATTGAAGATGTTAAAATTGTTTATCAGGACTGGAAACCAGGCAAGCTTCAAACCTATCCTACTGATGCCAATCACATAGAAGATTTATCCCTTGGAGACGGGCTGAGACTGGATGCAATTTTTTCTTCCAAACAAACCATTGCCGAGGCTATCCGTTCCGGATGCGGCAAAGGCTGCCCCATGAAAATGATAGGAGAACCTCCCTATTATGAACCCCTTAGTTTTGCCCTGGATAAAAGCCGGGCCAACAGCCAGACCCTGGTTGACAAACTCAACGAAGTTATAAAATCCATGAATGAAGACGGTACTTTGGTCAAGCTGTCTGAAAAATTCTATGGGACCAATTTGATCCCAAAATTATAAAATAAGAACCTTGAAGCGGTTTTTGATAAGGACCGCAAATGAAATAAGTTGAGCAGAAATAGCGCAGGATTTTGGCCCATATACAAGGCGCATTAAAGGTTGCATACTATACGTATTCGGCCTTTGATGCAACAAAGTAGATGGGCCAAAAGACAAGCAATTTCGTTCAAGTTATAAACTTTGTGGTCCTAAGCCAGAATACATGGATTATTGGAGACCGCTTCTTTCTTTCCTTTATCAAGTCCCACCATTAAGATATAAGGAGCAGTGAATGATGGCCAAGACAATGCACCCTGGAGCAGCCGGCATTCCTCTGGAAGCCCAACAGGTCCTACAGCAAATTGAAACAAAAAAAACGAAATACAAACGAAATATGGCTATTGCTTTTGCTGTTTTGTTTGTTTTTATGATAACCGGCCTTATTGTTCTGGGACTTGATTTTAAGTTCATGGCAAAATGGCTTCCCTTTATCCTTGCCGGAAGCGGTTATACATTTCTGGTAGCCTTTCTGGCCATATCCCTGGCCTGCATTCTTGCTGTGGTGGGAGCTCTGGGCCGGCTTTCAAAAAACCCTATTTTTAACAGTATCGCCACATCCTATGTATCCCTTATTCGAGGAACTCCTCTTCTGGTCCAGATTTACATGTGGTATCTGGCTCTGCCTCAGATAGGCAAAGCTCTGGAAGGGTATGGTATTCCTGGTATTCAGCGCCTCTTAACACTTCCTGCTGTGCCGGCAGGTATCCTGGCCCTTGGGGTCTGTTATGGTGCCTATATGACGGAAACCGTTCGTGCCGGTATCCAGTCCATAAAAATCGGTCAGACTGAAGCTGCAAAAGCTTTGGGCATGACCACTTCCCAGACCATGAAAAGGATAATTTTTCCCCAGGCATTACGGGTAATTATTCCACCGGTTTCCAATGAGTTTATTGCCATGATCAAGGATTCTTCCATGGTTTCTCTTATGGGGGTGTGGGAGATGTCCTATAGGGCACTAAAGATTGGAAGACGTCATTTCCAATCCCTTGAGATGCTGATCATGGTGGCATTTATTTACTGGATCATGTGCGTTCTTTTACAATTTTGCCAGGAAAAAATTGAAAAACACATGGCCCGGGGCGACAGGAGGATATCATGATGGAAAATTCAACTACCATGGTAAAAATCACAAATGTTCACAAGGTGTTTGGTAAAAAACTTCATGTACTTTGCGGAATCAATCTTGAAGTGAAGAAAGGTGAGACTGTTGTTATTCTTGGCGCTTCAGGTTCAGGAAAAAGTACGCTTTTGCGGTGCATCAATTTCCTTGAAGAACCAACGGCCGGAACTATTGAAGTAGATGGGATTACCATTACTGCCGGCGAAGATGATAAGAAACGGGAGAATCATATTCTGGACATCCGTAAAAAAACAGGTATGTGTTTTCAGTCGTTTAATCTTTTCCCCCATATGACAGTATTGGAAAACATTATTGAAGGACCCATAACCGTGCTGGGCCAGAAAAAAAAGCAGGCTGTTCTTTATGCTGAAGAACTTCTTGACTGGGTGGGACTGACTGAAAAACGCGAGGAACACCCTTCCCGTCTCTCCGGCGGCCAGCAGCAGCGGGTCGCCATTGCCAGAAGTCTTGCCATGAAGCCCAAAGTCATGCTGTTTGATGAGCCCACATCTGCACTGGACCCCGAACTTGTGGGTGAGGTAGTAGATGTGATGGAGCGTCTTGCCAAGGAAGGTATGACAATTATTGCAGTAACACACGAAATGCATTTTGCCAGGGATGTGGCTGACCGAGTCCTGATTATGGACGAAGGGGTCTGGATCGAAGAAGGGACTCCGGAAAAAATTTTCAATAATCCCGATCAAGAAAGAACCCGACAATTTCTGGCCCATATACTTTAGCCAAAAAACGGATTAAGGAAAACACCATGTTTGACGTGAAACCAGAGATAAGGGTAATGAACCGGGAACAGACTCAAAAGGTTCATAATGATGCGCTGGCGATCCTTGAGAAAACCGGTATTATGGTTGATGATCCCAAGGCTTTGGCCTTGTTTGAAAAAGCCATTGGGAAACAAAGCAAGAATCATCGCATCCGGATTCCCGAAGAGCTTGTCCAATGGGCAATAAATGCTGCCCCATGTGAAACAAAAATTTTTGACCGTCTGGGCAATCCATGTTTTACGCTTAATGGAGATGGAACAAGGGAAGCAGTTTTTGGGATCGGTGTAACCAACCTCCATTATCAAGACCCGCTTAAAAATGATATCCAGCCATTTTTCCGGCATCACATGGCTGCTGCCACAGGCCTGGGAAATAGTCTTGATAACTTTGATTTTATTTCAACGCCTGGGGTAATCCAGGATATTTCTTCTGAAACAGCCGATCTATATGGCGTCTTAGAAATGATGGCCAATACCACCAAACCTTTGGTGATACTTATTTCCGATTGGGATTCTTTTAATCCGGCTTTGGATCTTTGTGAACATCTTGTGGGTGATATATCCACACATCCATTTCTTATACCCTATGTAAACCCGATTACGCCGCTCACCTTAAATTCTGAAACCACAATGAAAATGGATGCATCTATTAAAAGAGGACTACCCCTTATTTTTTCCAATTATGGCATGTCCGGGGCCACCTGCCCGATAACACCGGCTGGAACCCTGGCTCTTCTTACGGCGGAACTACTTGCAGGATTAACGTATAGTCAACTTGTGAAAGAAGGTGCCCCCATCATTTTAGGAAGCCTTCCTGCTGCCTTTGACATGAAGAAAGCCGGAAGTTTTTACTCTCCTGCCACATTATTATTGAATCTGGCCTGCGCAGAAATGATGACCTCCTATAAGATTCCCCACTGCGGGACCTCTGGTAGCGCTAATGGCTGGGGTGCTGATCTTCTTGCCGGGACAACCCTTTGTATCAACCATTTTTCAAGCTGTCTGGGCAAAGCCGGCATGATTCCTTTTGTGGGCGGCAGTTTTGACTCTCTGGTTTTTTCCCCTGAACTTGTGGTATATAGCGACGATGTGATTCACCAGTCAAGACTGTTTGCTTCAGGGTTTTCTCTGGATGATGACGCAGTGGGGTTTTCAGACATATCCAATATCGGGCCAAAAGGTAATTTTCTTTTATCAGACCTTACAGCCAAACATTTCAAGGATTCACAGTTTTCAAGTACAATCTGGCCGTTTTTAAGCCTTGATAAATGGAGAGAAAAACATGAACCTGATGCTAAAAAAATATTAAAAGACAAAACGATAGAACTATTGAACAACCCTGTTGCCCCAAAAGACAAAGATGAGATCCTATTAAAAGGTGAAGCGTTTTTAAAAAATTAGGGGTCAAAAATTAGGGGTCAGGCTTTCCTTATTGTCGTTGTTGAGTTCAACAACGACAATAAGGAAAGCCTGACCCCCTTTTCACTGACCCCCTTTTCACCTTTTCATGCGCGTTATTTTTTTCGTTCCAAAATAACGGCCATGCCCTGACCACCACCAATACAAAGTGTTGCCAGACCATATCGCGAACTTCGCGCTTTCATTTCATATAAAAGTTTTGTTAAAATAGCGCCGCCTGAGGCAGATACTGGATGACCCAGTGCTATGGCGCCGCCATTTACATTAACCTTGTCAATATCCATTTTCAACTCACGCATACAAGCCAGTGCCTGGGAGGCAAATGCTTCGTTCAGCTCAATGAGATCAATATCATCAATGGTCAACCCTGCTTTTTCAAGGGCCATCTTTGTGGCCGGGATAGGACCAATTCCCATGTAAGCTGGATCAACACCGGCAGAGGCATAGGAAACGATTGTTGCCATGGGCGATAGACCCAGTTCATCTGCTTTCTCCTTTGACATGACAACCAGTGCCGAGGCACCGTCATTCATACCGGATGCACTTCCTGCCGTAACAGTGCCCCCTTTTCTGAATGGGGGTTTCAATTTTTGCAGTGCTTCAATGGTGGTACCGAATCTGGGATGCTCGTCAGTATCAAATATTTTCGGATCACCTTTTCTCTGGGGAATTTCAACAGGAACGATCTGGTCTTTAAATTTTCCTTCTTTTATTGCTCGTTCAGCAAGCTTCTGGCTTCTCAAACCAAATTCATCCTGATCTTCTCTTGACACATTATATTTTTCTGCAACATTTTCAGCTGTTTCTCCCATAGTGTTTCCACTTAAGGGATCAAAAAGAATCAATTGATCCTGAAGCTGTCCATGTCCAAGTCGGTAACCCCATCTGGCTTTTTTCAACATAAATGTTGCATTGCTCATACTCTCCATACCACCTGCAACAATAATATCTGCATCACCGGATTTAATCACCTGGGCTGCCAGGGTAACTGCCTTGATACTTCCGGCACAGGCTTTGCTGATGGTAAATTGGGGTTTTTCCACGGGGATCCCTGCTTTTACTGCCACAACCCGTGCTGAGTTAATAGGAAGATCCCCAGTTCTATATCCTGATGCATAAATGACCTCATCAATCTGATCTCCGGTCAAACCTGCTCTTTTAATAACCTCTTTTATGGGAATGGGACCGAAATCAATATCGGTCAACGGAGCAAGGGAACCACCAAATCCACCGATTGCAGTTCTGCAGGCACTGACAATTACAACTTCTTTCATTTCTCCTCCTGAAAATATAACATTAAATACTTTATCTTAAACATAGCTTTAATATAGCTGTAATATAAATAGTTGAGCGTGTCAACCAAAAACATTTGCGCATATATAGTTAATAATTTGTCGGTTTTATAAAGACTGAACTATTACTCTAATCCCAGGCATTTTTGACAAACCCGTTAAAAAAGTTATCCCATGGCCAGGTAGCAAATGAAAATTTAATGGTGGATTTGGGCTGAATAATTACAGGCCTTTAATCGTATCAGTTGCCGGGATAATATGATGCTATTGCTTCTATACTTTCTCTAAGAGCTAAAGCCACTTTTTCATCAGCATTCTGTTTGGCATTCATTGCTGTAACAATAACAGCATGGTGTCTTTTCAATCGTTCTTCATAATCTTTCTGGCTTGTTTTGACCCGTTGAGTCAAAAAATAATCACTGATTGTAAAGATTACATTCTGTGCATGTTTTTCTTTATTCATTACCCACCGGACCAGTTGATTCTGTGATTGTGCATCTGTCTTGCCTGATAATTTTACAATCATACTGGTGGCCTTTAGAACAGTTGTACTGTCTTCCAACATTTGTTCTATTCTTGCATGATCATTATAGATTCCGCAAGGTACCTGGCAATGGGCATATACTATATTAATCATAACAAACATGAGACACCAATTGATTATAAATGCTAACAACATCTTTTTAAGAGATAATTTTTTCATGTCTAATTCCTTGGTTGGTTATAAAAATTTTATCCGGCCCAATCCTTAGGACCGCAAATCTTAGGATTTTGGCGATTTAATATGGCTCAATCAGAAAAAAACCACATTGTTCCTTCCGTTTTGCTTGGCTTTATACATTGCCTGATCTGCCCTTTTGATAAAATCATCTTTGGTTTCTTCTTCTACATACTGAGTTAGTCCAAAGCTGCAGGTCACCTGGGTTTTGACTGAAAATGAATATTCTTCAATTAATTTTCGAAGCTTTTCGGCAAAAGGAACAATTGCAGCCCTGTCATTTTCAGGAGCAAGGATGATGAATTCTTCTCCTCCCCACCGGGCAAGGACATCAGAATCCCGGATTATTGCCAGACATAAAAAAGAAAGTTCTTTGAGAACCATGTCTCCTGAAAGATGTCCAAAAGTATCGTTTATATTTTTAAACCTGTCAATATCAAAAACAATGAGTGAAAGCGATGATCCATACCGTCTTGAGCGTTCCATTTCATTATTAAGACAACGATTAAAATATTCCCGGTTATAAAGGGTTGTTAAAGGGTCGGTTGTTGCTTTGATTTGCAAGACTTCATTAACCCTTACCAATTCATCCTGCTGATCTTTCTGGGTCTTTTTATAGCCTTGAAAAATAAAATTAATCCCTTTTGAGAAAAAATATCCCATGCAAAGGAAAATACAGCCGACAATTATTATAAAATACATGAAATATCGAATGGTATTATTAATTTCAAGCTTCAAATTTTCCTGGAGATGGCCAACTTTTTCGTCCAGAGAGTCAAGATAGGCGCCTTTTGCCACAATCCAGTTCCATTCAGGATAATATTTAAAATAGCTCAATTTTTTGCCCATCTCTTCTGAGCCTGATTTTTTATAATGATAGGTGACAAAGGCTTCCCCACTGTCCCGAATACCCTTGATCATTTCCCTGCGGAACATCTTGCCTTTTGCATCTTTATAATTATCTGAAATTTTTTTACCAAGAAGATCCGGACGATTCGGATTAACCAGCATGGTGGCAAAGTCGTCTCCGCCATTAATATCATGTACCTTGTAGATAAAAATGTATCCCGGAAGCTTTGACTCATAATCATTTTGATTAAGATTGTTGACAATGGAGTCTTGTATCCTGGCTTTAATTTTGTCCAGATAATCCCCACTGCCAATCACCCAGTCATAGGGCTTAAAATACTTGACAAAGGTAACTTTATCAAATCGCTGCTGTTCATCAATACCTGGTTTGTGCCATGAGTAGTTCAAAAAACCTTCGCCAGACCCTTTGGCAATTGAAAATATTTTATTAAAAAGGTCTATTGTGTATTTGTGAGGGTTTAAATAGATATTCTTGTCTTCCCAGTCAGTGTCCGGCGGATAAAGGACAGGGGTACCTTTTCCAGACCAGATAAAAAAATAACCATCACCATTATTGAACCTGATAGGGCGTATGGCTTCGCGAATAATAGCTTTTATTTCACCGGAATTTTTAATTTTCTCATTATTTTTCAGAAATAAATTTTGGGCAATGGCATGGGCTTCGTAAACTCTTTTTCTAATGTCGGCTCTAATGTCTGCTTCATTTATCCTACGACTGGCGCCAATCCTTTTAATCTGTTTATTAACTTCAGTCTCGAGCTGCTCTTTCTGGGAGTTCAGATAATTTATTTCCACCCGCTGATAATCTTTTTCAAACTTGCCGTAAGTATTCTGAATAAAGACAAAACCAAGGGTGGACGTGAGCAGAACAATAATTACAATTGAACTTATAAAACTAATTTTACCTATATTCTCTTCATTGATGAACGGCATAGGATAGTCTTGAACATTCCTTTTTATAACATCTGTACTGAGACTTATATAAATCTAATTTTCAAAAAATATAAAAGAATTGGCGGACAAAAGCAAGAAAGAAAACCCTGATCCTTCATCAAAGTACCACCTGCGGTGTTGACTGCGGTCGTTCCTCTAAAACTTGTACTACCCTTTTGAACTGTTGCTCTGCCCTTGTTTTCATATCTTCTGCAAGCTTAATGGTCTGATGTTTGAAGTTTTCATCAGTGATGTCTGTCAAATTAATCATGACATTTTTATATGCGCCCCAGATACCCGTTTCCATGGCTTTTGCTCCCACTTCAATATCTGATTTTGATGCTATATTGCCATGTTCAGCAATTCCTATCATTGCATCCCATGCAGCATCGGCAAGTTTCATTGTGGTCAAAGGAACATCAATTGCCTTTTTCAAACCCTGTTGCAATCTTTCCTGTTTTACATTTTTTTCTTCTTTTGTAACAAAAGGCAGACGTAACGCTTCAACATAGTCCTTAAAGGCATCTGTATCAGCATCAATCATGGGTATAAGTGCGTTGGCAGCATGGTGAAGCGGCCCTGCATGCTTACGCATTTTAGCATCCAGGTCTTCAAATTTACGAACACCCAGGGTCAATTTCGCCACCATGGATCCGAGCCCTGCACCCATAGCTGCAATGGCAGCAGAGGCAGAACCGCCCCCCGGGGCTGAACTTCTTGAGGCAACTTCTTCAATAAATTCTCTTACCGTCATGCCTGCCAGTGGTTCATTCTTTTCTTGGGCAATTTTATATTCAATAATTTTCTCTTTCGGATTAAAAGGAGCAACGGAAGAAAGGCCCAGCCGTTCAATGGCAAGTCTGACTTTCTGGTCCTCATCCAGAATAAAAAGATTCTCTTTTTCAATATAATAATCGGCTGCCATAAGGATGGCTTCCATGGGAACAACGCCGACAATTTCAGAGCCGGTAACAGCCACGCTAAGATCTTTTGCATCCTTTTTGACTTCTTCAAACAACACATGGGGGGGTGTGACATGATAATTGTTCAAATTGACAGTTACCTGGGCAAGATTATAGTCATCCACATACCACCCCATTCCTTTAACCTCTTTTAGTCGACCGGGCTCATCCGGTCCGCGACCTGCCTCACGAAGATTAAGTGCAATTCTGTGGGCCTGGTTAGGTGTAGATAAAAGATTTACATTATAAGCAATCAGAAAAAACCTTGCCCCGGTTACCGTTGCCCCCCATTCTGGAACAAATTCAGCGGGTCCAAAATCCGGTTTCCACTCTTTGGTTATGATCCTTTCTTTTATTCCCTCATACTGTCCTTCCCTGATCTGGGGAAGTTTTTTACGATATTCAAGGGTTGCGGATTCTTCATAAAGATAAATGGGTATGCCCAGTTCTTCAGCAGCCCGCCTGCCAAATTCCCTGGAAATATCAATGCATTCTTCCATGGTCACGTTGGCCACGGGAATAAAGGGACAGACATCCATAGCGCCCATGCGATGATGCCCCCCCTGATGTGTCTGCATATCGATTTTTTTTCTTGCCACACGGGCACAGTTTAAAGCACCTTCAATAACAGCTTTGGGAGAACCCACAAAGGTATAAACGGTTCTATTGGTGGATTTCCCCGGATCAACGTCCAGAAGACGGCATCCTTTGGTCTGTTCAATGGCTTTAGCTATTGCCTCTATGGTATCCTTATTTCGGCCCTCACTAAAATTCGGCACACATTCTACTATTTTTTTCATATCAATTTATTCCCTTTATACTGTTTGACATTAGGACCGCAAAGTTTATCACTTGAACGAAATTGCTTGTCTTTTGGCTCAACTTATTTCATTTGCGATCCTTATCTATATTTATCCTGGTTTATCATAAATCAACCAGCTTGTATATACATGTACGATATAGAACGGGCAATCGCATGTAGTTTCCTTATGATTCATACATACCCGTTCAGGGCAGTTTACCTTTCCTTCGCTGGATGGGACATGTTGACAGGCTCTTATTCGGGCTACACTTGTGGCGGGAAAACTTAGCTTCTCTCAAACACTTCCCGCCACTTAACGTTTTGCCCGCCAGAGCCTGTACCAACAGGTCCCAAAATGCTCATCCAAGGCAAACTGACCTGAACTAGTTGCGGTGCCGACAATTACAATCATTGTAGCGGATAGCAAAGCAAAATATTGTTTACATGGGTTGGGCCTGTGATATGGCATTATAGATCCGGATTTTTTATAGAACCTTCTTAATTATAAAAGCAAGAATATCTGATAAGGCGCTTCTTTTAAGACATATGATTTGTTTTGCATCTGCCTGTTGTATAATTTTCGTTTCCAGGCTGTCATCGGTAACAAGTGCTTTGACCTTGCTGGTATCTGGGAAAAGAAAGGGGCGTTTGACACATTCTCTAAAGACTTCAATCTTATCATATGGACCACTGATCCAGCCTTCAATCAGAACGATATCCAGGTGGCTGTAATAGCTTTGAATAAGGGTGGCAGGTGTCATACCCGGGGATCTGGACAGATAAACGGCAGCCATATCCCGGGTCATCATGGCTGCTGGTGCAGCACCGGCTTTCCTTTGTAAAAATGAGTCTTTTCCGGGTTTGTCCAGTTCGTGAGTATGAGCACTGTGTTTTATTGTGCCGACACTAATATTCTGCCGGCACAATTCTTTGACAATATCTGTAACCAGAGTGGTTTTTCCTGAACCCGGCTGGCCGATGATATGTAAGACTTTCACCTGTCCCCCTTTTTATTATCCAGCCTTTCCAAAAGAACAGGCCGGAAAAGTGCAGGTTTTGCAATTCAGGCAGAGTCCGCCGTGGGATAACTTTGCAAGATCCCTCTGGGTGGGTTTTTCCCCGGCCATGAGCCTGGGCAGTATCAGATCAAAAATAGTTATTCGATGATAGAGCCCACAGGCGGGAAGTCCCATGATAGAAGTTTTTTCATGATAGCCCAGAAGGAACATGGCACCAGGAAGCACGGCAGAAGAATAAATTGTCTCCTCAAATCCGGAATTCTCAATCCCGGCTCTTGTAACATCATCCGGATCAACAGACATGCCGCCTGTTGTTATGATAAGGTCTGTGTCTTTTTCAAGATAGGTTTGTATCTGCCGGCTGATTATCTCTTCATCATCCGGAAGAATGACTGCTTCTTCCAGTGTGGCTCCAAGGGCGCTTATTTTTTTTCGGACAATATCTTGAAATTTATCTTTAATTAACCCCTTGTATACCTCATTGCCTGTGATAGCCAGTCTGACCTTCAGGGGATTGAACATTTTAACACAAAATATTGGATAGTGTTCTTTGGCAAGGTCAACCGCTCTTTGAAGCTCATCTTTATGGATGACAAGGGGGATGGCCCGTGTTGCGGCAAGGCTGTTATTTGTCTTAACACTTGTATTGTTATGGATGGCGGCACACATGACGTCCTGAATCATATTAAATTTTGTTAACGCCTCTATATTGACCTTGAAAAGGCCGGGATAAGAAGCTCTAAGTTCCAGTTTTCCCTCACTGGGGGAACCGGAAAAAATAACACCCGGCCCTGCAAGTGCAGCGGCAAGTTCATTGACTGCTTCATCTTCATGGACCTGATCATCCTTTAAATCCAGAACAAAAAGATTATTCTTCCCCATGCGCATTAAACGGCATACATCACTATCTGTCACCTTGTGACCTTTTTTAAATGCCGGGCCCTTAGATTCTCCCGGTATGATTTCGGTCATATCGTGGGCCAGGGTGGTACCGACAGCTTCGGCAACAGGGATGGTTTTAAACGGCAGATTTTTTTTTGTGTTGCACATGATGACTTCCCTTATTATGTGTGTTTTTTTTTACAGGTTGATAATAGGTGCCAAGGGCACAGGGACGACACAGGATTTTGTCATTTTTCATGACTTCTTTTTTATCTCTGACCACCTGGCCGCAGCTTGAACAGGTTTGTTTGAATCTTGTAGGACCGGGATAATCGCAGGCCGGCACATCAACTTTTACTTCTTCTATATCAAAAAGATCCTTAATATCCATCTTTTTATAGGCCGAAAGCTGCTGTTCTCTCTTATCAGACATTTTTGGCGCATAAATTTGGGCAAGGTCCCTTGCTTTTTCTGTAGAGACTATTCTAAAGGCTTTGCCCGTTTCAAGATTGACAAAGGTTGCAGCCATTATACCGTTATCCACAAATTTTAAAGACCTTCTACCCAGCCGGACTCCAGTAACAAAACATATGGCATCAGTTGCACATCTGTCCATTTCCACATAAACAATGAGTTTTTTTATCTGGGGCATCTTGGCCGGGTTGTCCAGACCAATGAGACGGCAGCCCTCCATGGCCATACGTACCCCTACCACCTGGCCGGGGCAAAGGTGCCCATGGGCGTTTGAAGATCCTTTAAGCAGGGTTTCAAAATCTTCCATTCTTAATTTCCTGATTTTAGGTAAGGGCTCACTAAAAAATAACGTTACATTTTGGTAATTAATTTTTGAGTGGACCCTAAGCAATATTAAATTAAAAATTCACTTAGGCCTTATGTTAATTTCAACATAAGGCTTCTTATCCTTATGTTGAAATTAACATAAGGTCAAGAGTTTTTATAAAAATAATTCAAAAAAGGACTGTGTACACTAAAATCAAAAAGGTGTATAAAAAGTTTTGGACGTAAAAATAATGTCAATGAATAAGGGATATAATGAAATTCAGGTCCAGTCAGTTGGTTTTAAATAATAACGGTGAAATTATTCTGGGTGCGGGAAGAATGAAAATCCTTGAATCCATTGATCAGACAGGATCTATAAACAAGACTGCTAAAGCCTTGAAAATGTCCTATAAAACTGTTTGGAGCAAGATAAAATCAACGGAAAAAAACTTTGGGAAACCAGTTGTTCTGGCTGATAAGCAAACCGGCACAACACTGACTGACGACGGCAGGCTTTTGCTGGAAAAATACAGGCAATTGAAACAGCGCTGTATAAAAGCTGATGATATTATTTTTGATGATATTTTTTCCAGCCAAATGGAAATCGATATTTAATTTAAATTACAATTATAAGGTAAACTGACCAGAACGGGTATGGCATAATCCTAAAAAAGTTACATGCGATTACCCTGTTGTAAGAACCAGGCCTTATCAACTTTCAAAAATTCCCTGTGCCATTAAAGTTTTTAACTTATATTTTGCAGAGAAGGGAATCGAGAGCTGTCTGTGTGGGGAAAAAACTTGGCACCGGAAAACATATTCATAAATTCCTGGTTAACATTAAGCTCAATATAGGTAATGGATTGTCGAATCTTTATAATCCTTTCAAATGCATCCGGATTTTTCAGCAATTCCATTGCTCCACCAAGAGAACTATTTCCTAAGACCTCAAAGGTTTTAAGTGGAATATCTGGGAGCATACCTATGGATATGGCTGACACTGGGTTAATGAATGATCCGAAAGTTCCTGCTATGTAAAATTTTTCAAGATCTTCAAATTCAAGTCCTGCTGTATTTTTTACAATCACTTCCAGGATAGTATACATGGCAGCCTTTGAACTGGTCAGGGAGTTTAAGTCCACCTGGCTTAAACAAATGGGTTCTCCTGTGCCGGAATGATTTTTATCAACAATAATGAAATAATTGATCCCATCTTTTTCAAACAGGTTTTTCCCACATGCCTGTCGAGAAAATTTTCCTCTGATATCGATTCTTTTTGATAAAAAAAGGCTTGCGGCAAGATCAATCATCCCTGATCCACAGATGCCGACAGGCTTTTTTTCATCTATTGTATGAATCATAAGGTCCCGGGAATCAGGGTCAATCCATACCTGATCAATCACTCCCGGTTTTGCCGTCATACCCATTTTACTGACCCCGCCCTCCAGTGCAGGTCCTGCTGCACCGGCACAGGCAATGAGCCAGTCACTATTTCCCACCACAATCTCTGCATTGGTGCCCACATCCACCATGATGCAGGGAGCCTGTTTTTGATCAAGATCTGAAAAAAGGATACCTGCAATCAGATCGCCGCCAAAATATGACCCAATATTGGGGAATAGAAAGGCCACACCATTTTCATTTATATCAAGGGCTAAATTTTTTGAAGGCTGGGTATCCGGGATGTTCACACAGGGGATATAGGGTTCTTTTATGATTTCAATGGGCTCTATCCCTAAAAACAAATGGGTCATGGCAGTATTGCCGGCACCCGTAAAAAGGTAAACATCTTCTTTTTGAAATCCATGTTCTTTACAAAGAGCTGATATATTAAAATTTACAGAGTCGATAACAAGAGAGTTCAACTCTTCCAGCCCCGTATTTTGATCCATAGTTTGACTAAACTTTTGATCCAGTTTTTGACCAGATTTTTGACCAAGTTTTTGATTGGAATAATGGATTCTTGCAAGGACATCCGGCCCAATAGCTGCCTGGGGGTTATCAAACCCTTTCTGGACTATCTCAAATCCCGTTTCAAGATCAATCAGGGATACCACAATTCTTGTGGTGCCTATATCAACGGCCGCTCCAAGCACAGAGCGGTTAGACAAAGGATTCAAAAGATCCACCAATATCCATGAGCACCGGTCTTTAAACAGGACTGCCTTTGCCTTAAACTCCCATGATCTTAAATTTGAAGGCAACTTTTTTAAAACAGGCAACGGAATCCTGATGTAATCCGTACTCAACTCATTTAAAAGGCATTTTTCCAGCCTTTGGGCATCTGCTGTATTATTATTCAAACTCGGGGGTTCAACTAAAATCCTGCGGACAAACCCTTTTTGGGGTGTCATTTGTTCAGCTTCTCCAAACGCGCTTTTACTTTTGGGAAATCATTGAGTTCTGTATGGGGTAAAAATAATGACCCCATATAGTGGTCCATATAGGATGGAGTTGAAGCCAGTTCAAAGTTGGTCATCATATTGACAACATTTGCCACATCACGGCGAAGTGCATTGGTTAATGAATTTATCTTACAACCCAAAAGAGAACCATTGCCAAGATAAGTAACTTTTTCGGGATCCATTTCAGGAAGCAGGCCAATGGTGATGGCACTTTCAAGCTCAACATAACTGCCAAACCCACCGGCAAGAATGATTTTTTCAATATCATTAATTTTCAGCCCGATTTCTTCAAGCAGGGTCAGTGCAGCACTGTACATGGCTCCCTTGGCCCTGATTAAATTGTCAAGATCAGGCTCTGTTATGGTAATATCCCTTTCTATCTGAGTGTTCTCTTTATATACAATAACATATTCCCATATATCGTCTGTCTTGCGAATTCTTTCTGTATCAAGGGCCTGGTTAAACTTTCCTCTGGAATCAATGACACCGGCTTCCAAAAGCTTTGCCGCAAGGGTAATCATGCCGGAACCGCAGATCCCCTTTGCCTTTTTATTCCCAACAGTTATAATCATGGGTTCAAAGGTTACAGGATTTATGGCAAAATCCTCAATAGCTCCTTTGGTTGCCCTCATGCCGAATTTGACTCCTCCTCCCTCAAAGGCAGGGCCGGCAGAGGCTGCAGTGCAGACCATCCAGTCTTTATGTCCAATAACGATTTCCGCATTGGTCCCTATATCCATGTACAAGGTCAGTTCGCTTGTTCTGTACATACCCGAAGCCATAACACCTGCAATAATATCGCCGCCAACATAGCTTGAAACTCCGGGATAGATCAGAGCAATGGTATGGTCTGCCAGATCTATGTCTATCTGTTTTGCATGGAATGGCGGATACATTATGGATGCCGGTACATAGGGATCACGCCTGATATAACTGGGATTAATTTTCAAAAGCAGCTGGGTCATGGTGGAGTTCCCGGCAAGGGTAATGGTTGTCACCTCATGTCGGCCGATTTTAGCTTTTTTAAGAATCTTCTCAATTATTGCATTGATGTTTTCAGTCACTTTTTGATGAAGAATTTCAAGCCCTCCATCCTTTTCTGCAAAGATAATCCTTGAAATGACATCTTCCCCATAACTGATCTGGCTGTTGAATTCACCGTGTTCGGAAAGAACCTCGCCTGTGTGAAGATCAAGGGCCTGTCCATAAACAGTGGTTGTTCCTATATCCATTGCAATGGCAAAATTCCTGGCGCTGGTGTCAAATGGTTCAATATTTACGATTTCATTTTTACCATCTTTTCTTACGGGTCTGACAATGGTTGCAGTAACCTTGAAATCCCCCTGCCTGATAATATCAGGAATCTTTCTTATAAGATTCAAATCCATGGTAAGACGATGCTCATCATGTTTCATACGAAGATGTTGGATAATTCTTGTCGTATCAGCCTGATTATTTTCAGCAGTTGCAGGATCAAGTTCAAGATATATTTTTTCCACAGGCGGAATAAACAAGCCGTCCTGCCTGAGTTCGTCAATATTTGAGTACATAACTTTTGCAGTATGCCGGCTGCCGGCATTGACGTTTAAACGACTGGTATCAATCTCAGACTCTATGGGAATTCTCACCACAAGATCACAAATAACTTCGGACAGACAGGCAAGTCTATAGCCTTTTTCCAGGTCTTCTTTTGAAATGTGTTCTGAAATACCCCCTTCAACATTTCCTTTATCAATCATCACCCTGCATTTACCACAGGTACCGTTACCACCGCAGGATGCGTTAATGTGAACCCCGGCATCCATGGCAGCCCTGATCAAGCTTGTATTATCATCCACCTTGACACTGGTATTATAAGGCAGAAATTTTACAGAATTTGTCATATTGACATCCTTATTATAAATATCTTTATCTAAACCTTTTAAACAAAAAAGAACATATCCATTCTCTCACAGTTTTGGCTACCGGACAATGGGATATTTTTTTGTCTTCCAGTCTAAAATACCATATTTCAGGTTAAAAATTTTATTAAAACCTGAATCAATTAATATTTTTGAAGCAACAGTGCTCCTGTTCCCGGATGCACAATAAATCAGTATGGCATTATTTTTATAGACATCTAATTCATTGATACGCTTTTGAAGTTCCTGAACAGGAATCAAAATTGAATTTTCAAGATGTCCTATTTTATATTCCCGGGGAGTTCTGACATCAAGAACAAGCGGTTTGTCAGACTTGATAAATGCATCGGCATCTTTAGATGACAAAATATTGTAACTTGCCTGCCTGTATTCTATTACTATGATCCGGCCCCTGGCTGACTCTATTTGAAAAGGATAGATACCAGTTTGTTTCATCTTAAAGTATGAAGTCGTTTTAAGATCGTGTGTAAGCTGTTTTTTTTCTTTCAGCGTTGGGAAAACAGCAATTGATTCACCCAGTGTTTTTGGCAGCCTGAACTTGATATAATCACCGCGGTATACTGTAAACTCTTGGATACCTTGATTCGCTTCAAGATTTAATATGCGGTATCCATCACTGACTTTGCTTTCCACTTTTTTTTCTGATGAATATGACAGATCCATCAAAAAAAAATTGAATGCAAAAAATGATAATAAGATTACCAGAATCGATTTTTTATGTTTCATTTTTTTATATTCCCTTTAAAA
>Ga0209045_1001690_pt1 | contig 18655 bp, 9 predicted proteins | sample SaaInlLV_10m_DNA_4_FD_184664 | JGI IMG/M metagenome (GOLD analysis project Ga0209045, IMG submission 184664) | Marine microbial communities from expanding oxygen minimum zones in the Saanich Inlet - Saanich Inlet SI072_LV_200m_DNA (SPAdes) (version 2) | ecosystem: Environmental > Aquatic > Marine...
ACGGACGTTTATTCAAACCGTCAGACTGTCTAAAAACTATCAACATATCGTATAAAACTCATTGTCTGTATCGCAACCTAATTTGCGTAAATTAATAGTATGAAATTCATACAAGGCACAGACAGGAATCAAACATTTTTATTCCCAGTATCAGTTGATGATAGCATTGATGAAAACAATGAGGTTCGCATCATTGATTTGTTTGTCGACAGCTTAAATTTAAAAGATTTTGGATTTAGCACTCACCGACCCGAAAATGGACGACCAGCCTATCATCCAAAGGTTTTGTTAAAACTGTTCATCTATGGTTATATGAACAAAATACGTTCAGCACGTGATTTAGAAAAAGAAACCAAACGCAACATTGAGGTCATGTGGCTTCTTTACTCATTAAGCCCCGATCATAATACGATATCCAATTTCAGACGAGACAATCCCAAAGCGATAAAAAAGGTATTTAGGGCAACAGTTCAAGTCGCTAAACACTTTAACCTCATAGGTGGAACACTGATAGCTGGAGATAGTACAAAACTCAGAGCACAGAACAGTAAAAAGAACAATTTCAACCAAAAGAAAATAGAACGGCATGTTGAATATATCGACAATAAGCTGGAAGAATACAGTAAATTACTATCGGTAGCTGATGACGATCAAAAAGGAAAAATCAAAGATGATATTGATAAGCACAAGAGCAGAAAAGACAACTACAAAAAGATAGAAACACAGATTAAAGAAAGCGGAGAAGCGCAAGTATCAACCTCTGATCCTGAAAGCCGCCAAATGATCACCCGCAACAACATAACAGAAGTAGCCTATAATATTCAAACCACTGTTGACAGTAAACACAATATTCCATTTGATTATAAAGTTACCAATAGCAATGACTCAAAGGCAATGGGTAATATGCTCAGACGGGCAAAAAGTATACTTAGGAGCAATGATTTTACAGCACTCTACGACAAAGGTTATCATACAGGTAGCGAGTTTGAAATTGCTGCTGATCTTGGTATAGATGTGATGGTAGCCATTCCGACAGTTGCTGCTCAAGCTCCCAATCCAGCCTACAATGTAGAACACTTTATTTATGATGAAGCAAGAGACTTATATCTTTGTCCTCAGGGGCATGAACTTACTACTCCAGGCACATGGCACAAAGCAAAAACCTATTACTTTAAAAGGTATACGACAAAAGCTTGTATGAGTTGTTCGGTAAAAGCTGAATGCACCAAAGCTCAATATGGAAAAGGCGTTCAGCGTAGTGAATACCAGCAATACATAAATAATAACAAAGAACGAATTGAGCAGAACAAGGATTATTATAGAAAACGTCAGGCTATTGTTGAACATCCGTATGGAACGATAAAAAGACAATGGGGTTTTGATCATATAATGACTAAGAAAACGATGAAAAGAGCAAGTGCAGATGTTGGGTTTGCTTTTATAGCTTACAACCTCAAGCGGCTTATTAATATTATCGGTAAATCAAACTTCAAGGAGTACCTTGAAGCCATTTTTTCAATCTTTTTCGCCCATATATCGCAACTCAGAAAGATTTTAAGAAGTTCTGGCGCTATTGGATGTTTAAGATGTAATTTTATGTTAAATACAAACAAGCCGTTTGCTTCTACTTGGTTTATTCAAGGTTATTAGACAGACTGCCGTTACCCAACATAATGAAAAAAGAAAATGAATATAAACAAGCTGATATTGATAAACAAAAGAGTTGCAAATTCCCAACGCAAATACCCGAAGCAAAATTTGCAACACATTTGTTTTAGGAGCATAGAAAATTTAAATATAAACAGATAATCAATAATTTATAACACTTTAAAAGAATAAAATCATGAACAGAAAATTATTACTAATCCTTATTGCGATAGTTTTTATCTGCAATAATTTTCTCTTTGGACAGACAGTAATTCCTGCAAACTTGACTTCATCAATTACATATTCTGGAAATTGCATTATTAATTCCGATGTGTATATACAAAATGGTGCAGAAATTACTTTCGATAACGCTCAAATTAGTATTGATGCTGCAAAGACTATTACAATTGAACCTGGATGTAAATTGAATGTTTTTAATGGAAGCACATTGACGGCATCAGGTATTAATTTTTGGCAAGGAATTATATTAAGGGGAATTCCAACAGTAAGTCATGTTTCAGGTAACAGCCTTAATCCACAACAGGGGCAGTTGATGATGCAAAACTCAACTATTGAAAAAGCAAACATAGGAGTTTCTGTTGGTGAAATTATAAACAATATCCATTATCATGGTGGTGGAATTCTAAGGGCAAGTAATGTAGATTTCGTAAATTGTAAAGTATCTGTTTCATTTGCAATCTATGACAAAATACCAAACCAAAGTTATTTTAAAGACTGCAACTTCACATGGTCATCATTTGCAGCATCTTTTAATGGAACATTTGATACACACATTAAAATTATTGGAAATCAAGGAATTTATTTTGCTGGTGGAAATGTATTTTCAAATACATTATCAAAGTTAGATTTTATTAATAATGGTACTTCATCAAATCTGCAAGAAAAAAGAGGTATAGGCGTATATATTTTAAGTTCCTCAATTATTTTCAAAAGGGGATTTCCTTGTTATCAACCTGTTCAAGACGATCCCGGTTGCATCAAATGCACTGGTTCTATGAATGAATTTAACAACCTTTCAGTTGGAATACTTAACCAATGCTGGAATAGGGCGCAATTAAGAACTGCAATAACTGGATGTAGATTTGAAAATAATATAGTTTCAATTGGACATCACTATGATGACAATGTATTTATTAACAGAAACGAGTTTTATACAGATGATAACTATGACAATGGAAATGAGTATGGGTGTCAATATGGTAAGCATATAGATATTGGCGTTTACAATTGTGAAAATGCTGATATTTCAGATAATGAAATTAATTGGGAAACATCTGAAAATATTCCAGCATCAAGCCATCATATAGGGATATACACTGCAAATACCAGTGATTTGGGCGATTCAAGATCAAGAATATACCACAACAATATATCATCTCATTTTTCCAGCTTTTCATTATGCGGTCCTTATGCATATGGTAATTATATCCAAGGTAAAAATTACGAATTAGATATTTGGTGTAATCATTACGACTTAGTACCGTTAATATATGTTGATCAAAGTGGTGATTTTGCAACATGTGAAAACCATTATGATTGGTATGTTAGAAATCTAGAAGAAGATCAATACGGATTCCCAACAGATTATCCATCAAATTTAAAACAACAAGGTGATAATGATTTTTCAGCCTCAAATGAGTTTTCTCCTCATTATTCACCAACGGGTACATATTGTGTCCCAAAAATAGAATCTGGGCATGTTTTAATGTATTTTGACAGTGATAATGACATTGAGTATTATTATGATGCCAATCTACCAAATCAGGAACCAACTTGTCTTAAAGAATATGCTCCTCAGTTCTTTCATACAAATCAAACATCAACAAATGATAATGAATGCCCATTTTCATCATATTGTAATCAATTTGGCGATATACCTGATGGAATAAACTGGACAACAACATTTCCTATAAATGAAGATTTGACCGTATCTGATAACAATATTGAACTTACAGATGATGATTTTGAGGATGAATTTGATGAAATACCATTAAAAGTCGATGAAAAGATTGTTAACAATTTTGATTTAACATTGTATCCAAATCCCACAAAAGATTTTGTAATAATTGAAATTGAAGGATTATTTAATAGTAAAATTAATAATGCCAATTTCTATCTTTATGATTTAAATGGTAAATTAGTGAATTTTGAAATTGACAAGACAGAAAATGAAAATATTCTCATTATGAATTTAGAAAATTTGAATAATTCTATTTATGTTTTGAAAGTAGTAATTAACAACCAATTCATTACAACAAGTAAAATTGTTTTAAATAAATAATATAAGTTATGAAAACATACAATTATATAATATTAACAGTGTTTCTGTTTATTTCAATTGAAACAATAGGACAAAACCAATCTTGGCCATCACAGGGTGCAGTATGGTATTATGTAAATAATGGTACTGACATAAATTGTAAATATATAAAAATGTACGCAGATTATGACACTATAGTACAGTATCATGATTCCGTTATGGTTGCAAAATTAATGCGCTTACAGTATTTAGATTCAAATTTAAATTTTCTTGGGGATAGTTCTTTTGTTGCTATTTCAGGGAATGGAGGTAAAGATATTTATAGATGGGGGTTTTACGCATATAATGGTGCACGTTTCTTCCCATTATATAAAAATGTTAATGAAACAACCACAGAATACTTATATAAAGATACTGTTTTAGATGTTAGTTATTCTGTAGCTTTTATTCCCAAAGGATCTGAACTAATTAATGGCAACGAATTCAAAAAATTCTATCACTATATAATGGGAAATACTTGCTTCAAATACAGGGATTACTATTACGAAAAAATTGGAAGTTTGAATTATTTTTTATTTTATGACACATGCAATTCTTTTGGATATGCAGGAAAATTAAGTTGCTACTTTGACAGCACATTAGGTGTATTCAATACCGGAATTGAAGAAAAATGTATATGTGAAAAAATAGGACTCGGAATAAATTACAAACAAGAATATAGTAAAGCAGCAGTGATTGTGTACCCAAATCCAAGTTCCTCATTTGTGAAATTTCAAATTCCTGAAAACACATATTTGATAGAGTACAAATTATTTGATATTAATGGCAGGGAATTACTCAGTAAAAGCGGCAATGAAATTTCCACTCATATTAATTTGAATGATTTTCAGGGGAATTTATTTATTTTAAAAATAATTACTTCATCAGGTACCAGCATTCAAAAACTAATTAGAAGTCAATGAAGAAAAAAATAATATTATCAATTATAAGTTTGGTATTTTGCTATCATTCTTACAGTCAATTAATTGAAAATGACACTTTAGATTTTAAAGGAGGCTGGCCAGTTGAAGGTGCAACATGGTATTATCTAAATACTGGTTTTGATACTACTGTCAAATATATAAAAGTTAACTATTATAAGGATTTTCTTTATACAGATAGCAACTATTATGGAAGTGTACACACAGTAAAACTTCGTTCATTATTATTCCAATATTTGGATAAAGACCAAAATGTTGTTTTTGATTCTGTGTTTTATTTTTATATAAATGATCATCCAAACAATCCCAAAATTACGAATTATTTTGACGGTCAGATTTTTATTTATATACACAAAAACTATAAATTATCGTATAACACTTTTTATTTCTTTTACAATCAAATTTTATCAACAGGTGATGGTTGGAGATGGTCAGCACCTGTAGTGACACAAGTTTTTAAGCCATTAGGACAATTCTATATGTCAGATACAGGAACAATTGTTATAAATGGGGCAAACCTTTTTAAATGTAAATACAATTCTGATAATCCGTGTTATAGCTGGGGGGATATGGTAATTAAAAATATTGGTAGTACAGAGTATTTTTTCCCATTAGATAATTGTACAATGTATCCTGTTGGAGGCCCCTTGATTTGCTATAAAGATGACAAAATAGGTCTTTTCAAAACAGGTATTGATTGTCCATGTTTTATCGAAAATCAGGAATTTGATTTAGTAAATATTTATCCTAATCCTGTCAAAGATAAGTTAACAATACTTTCAAAAAATAGAGACTTAATGTTTAGCTATTCAATAATCAATTCGAATGGCCAGACTATTATCTCAAAAGAGAATATAAATTCTGATTTTGAAATAGTTAATTTAAATCATGTAAAATCAGGTATCTATATCTTAAAATTTAGACAAGGAATTAAAACAGAATATTTGAAATTAATAAAATTATAGAAATTCAATGCAAAGCACCACTACACATTGGCAGGCCGCACAAGCCCAACCACAGCCAAAACCTGCCAAAGAGTATTGCTGCCCCAAGCTTCGAAGAAAAAATTACATTGGGTAACAATGTATAAGCGTAATGCAGGTATAAATTATTAAAAATGAGCATAGTAAAACTAAAAAGCATTCAATTTATTAAGAAAAATTTCGTTTCTAAAATCCTGCCCTACGCTTATACTCACCGTTACCCAACATAATGAAAAAAAGAAAATGAATAGAAACAAGCTGATTTTGACAAACAAAAGAGTTGCAAATTCCCAACGCAAATCCCAAAACCAAAATTTGCAACACATTTGTTTCAGGGACATTACAAGTTTAATCTGAAAGTTTAAAGAGAAATATGAGTAAACAAATAAAATTTAAAATATAATGGTTACTTTTTGTATCTTTTGGATACTAAGAATTTTAAACAAAATCATTTTATTGAACCGAAACATAATGATTAACAATCTAAAATAAAAACATTATGGAAAAGATTCTAAGGAAACTAATGATTGTTGCGATATTTATGCAATTTTCAATATTGATGTATTCACAATCAACAATGTCGGGGAGTGTAAGTGGAACATGGACTTTTGATGATGATCCAATGGATCCTAATATCAATGGTTCACCTTATACAATTACAGGTGATATTTATATTTCTAATGGAAATTCCTTAACCATTGATGCAGGTGTTGTGGTACAATTTCAAGGTGATTTTTCTCTTACAGTTCAGTCTGGGGGTACACTTACTGTATCAGGAACTGATGGAAATCAAGTAACATTTACAATTGTATCACCTGCTACAATTTGGAGTGGGATTAACATCTCAGGTAACAGCAATACCAACTCATTCAGTTACTGTATTTTCGAATTTGTATCTAAAAGTCCGGCAGGTGGATGTAGCACTGACTTTGCATCATGTGGGGCAGTTTATCTGAACAATTCAAGTGATGTAAGCTTTTCTAACTGCATATTCCGTGATAATGACGTATGCTCCGGTGGGGGGATTGCAGCCATTTCAAGTGGTGTTTTTGTCTCAGCTTGTACTTTTCATGATAATGAAGTAGAGCATTACGGAGGGGGAATTTATATAGATGATGCAGATGATGAAAGCTATATCACAGGTTCTGGTTTTACAGAAAATATAGCATCTGTTAATGGAGGAGGTATTTATGTAAAAAATTGTGGTGATGAAATAAGGCTATCCTTAAATGAATTTACTTTAAATGAAGCTGTTGATGGTGCGGGTGCATATTTTTCAAATATGATAAGCTCAGGTTTCTATCTTTTGTCAAATAATGATTTCACTCAAAATGTTGCTACTGGTGATGGAGGAGGCGTTTATATAGTATCTTCTGATATTGATTATATTCACGATAATTTTTTCCGGCAGAATGACGCTGAGAACGGAGGGGCAATTTATATCTCTGAATCGAAGATTGATATATTCAGGCTCAATGATTTGGAATCAAATGAAGCAACAAACTTTGGAGGAGGAATGGTATTATCTGAAAGCTGGGTTAATGTTAAACTTGGGAAAATTTATACTAATTCAGCAAATGGAAATGGAGGGGGAATTTTTATTGAAGGGCAGCATTCAAGTGGTAATCCAAATGTAATTCTTAATTGCCAGATAACCGGGAATACAACTGGAGGTGATGGCGGAGGAATCTATACCAACAATACTTTTAATTCCTATAGCAATACAATAGCAGATAATAATGCAAATTCAGGTACAGGAGGAGGTGTTTTTCATAATGGCTGTACTTCAACCATTACCAATACAATAATATACTCAAATACTGCAGGAACAAGTAATGACGCATTCCCATCCCCTGATGGCAATAATGGTTATTCCTATTGCTGTACTCCTTCTTTTACAAATTGTGCTACTTGCGTTTCTTCCGACCCTGATTTTGTTGGAAGTGGAGATTATAATTTATCATATAGCACATCGTGTAACAATGCAGGTGACAACAATGCAATACAGACAAATTTTGATCTTGATGGAAAAACAAGGGTATTAGATCATTATATTGATATTGGAGCTTATGAAGACCCAATGCGACATATTGCTTGTGGACAGCTTAATAGCGCAACATGGACTAATCATAACCCAAACGGTATTGATTATGTAGTAAATTGCAATATTGAAATTCCTTATAACAAAACAATAACAATAAACTCAGGGACAGAGATAGCATTTAACGGAGCTTATAAATTTAATGTCAGAGGTATCTTGAATGCAAATGGGGCAAAATTTGATGCGACACAGGGTAACACATGGAGAGGCATCAGGTTTTTGGATTTAAATACAACAACTCCAGGTGCTTCCACTATAACCAATTCTGAAATTACAGGTGTTTATAAACCAAGCACAGGATATTGTGCCTATTATGATTCAAATTATGCAGGGGCAATATTCATTGACAATTCTGATGCTGTAACAATTTCATACTGTGAAATACACGACAATGATGTTTGTGATTGTGGAGGTGGAATTTTCATAGGAAACGATTCAGATCCAGCTATCTATAACAATGAAATATATGAAAACTCTGCAAACAGAGCCGGTGGAGGTATAGCAATATACTCAGGAGCACCAGACATATATCTGAATATAATTGAGGATAATGAATGTACAACCAATGGAGGGGGTGTCTATAATCTAAGTACGAGTGCATTTGACTTTTATAACAATTTAATTGACAACAACTTTGCTAATTTAAACGGTGGCGGATTATATACAGGTAACAGTACACAAATAAGTATTTTCAATTGCACGATTGCAGATAATACTGCCAATGGAGGTAGTGGTGGAGGAATTTATCAGGGTTCTACAACTTCTTTCACTTCAAAAAATAATATTATTTGGGGAAACGATGCATTTAATAGTACTTATAATCAAACTTATCCTGCTCCAAATGGGAATAATGGATATTCAGAATGCTGTATTGAAAATTCAACCACACCAATACCTAATTGTTCTTCTTGTGTGATAAGCAGCCCTCAATTTGTTGGGAATGGTGATTATCACATTACCTATACTTCTTCCTGTATAGATGAAGGTAATAATACTGTTACACATGACGATGATGATCTGGATGGAAACGATAGGATACAAGATTATAAAAATAAAATTGATATCGGTGCCTATGAAACCCAGTTTGCAAAAGTTGATTGTGGAGACCTGTCCACGGAAACATGGACGAATCATAATATCTCTGGTGTTGATTACTACATTTCCTGTAATATCAAAGTTCCATCATGCAGTACTCTAACTGTTAATTCAGGAACTACAATTGTATTTGACCAGGGGATAAAACTTGATGTTGAAGGAACATTAACCGCAGAAGATCCTACTCATTCAAATTACATAACATTTACCGCAACCGACCCAGATGATGGTTGGGGAGGAATAAGGTTTGGAGACGCCAGTACTTCTTATGGGGGTACATCTTCCTTTGAATATTGTGATATATCCTACGTTAAAAAAACTTTGACACCAACAGTTCAAACAGCAAGAAACCCAAGTTATTCAGGAGGAATCTTTATTTATTCAAATAGTACTACTGATATAGATTTTGATTACTGTAAAATCCATGATAATCAGGTTGCCTCCCATGGAGGTGGTATTTTATGCTTCGATTGCCCAGATGACGTTGTAATTCAGAATTCTGATATATATAACAACAAAGCAAAAATAAAAGGAGGAGGAATTAGTTTAAAAGGTGAATCTTTAACTATTATCCAATATAACAATATATACGGAAATGAGGCAATTATTGGTGGTGGAGGAGTTTGGATATGTGCCGATAATGTTTCTACACCCAACCCTGCTCCTTTGATTTATGACAATAATATTTATTCTAACACTTTAACAAGTGATTATATATCTCCACAGGGAAGCACTGCAACTAATGGAGGAGGTGGAATTGGACTTAGCAGTTCAAATGCCATTATAGAGTTAAACACTATTTATAACAATACTACAAATAATGGATATAATAATACCTTAGGGTATGGAGGAGGAATAAATGTTTGTACCAGAACGGGTGCATATATGAGTGAACCTACGATTAGAAATAATACTATTTATGATAATAATGCTGAATGGGGAGGTGGAATATCATTTGTTAATTCAGGAGGAGAAATTTACTTGAATTCTATTTATTATGACAATACTGCCTTTTCTGATGGTGGGGGTATATTTATGAAATCAAGCAGTACACCCACCATTCATAATTGCCTTATTGCCAATAATATCGCAACTGGAGATGGAGGCGGTATTTTTATGGATGATGCAAGTGCAAAGGTTTACAATTGTACTGTCTCAGATAACACTGCCACTTCTGGAGATGGAGTATATTCCATCAATACAGCAAATCCTGTTTTTATAAATGATATAATATACCCTGATGATGTTCTTATAGATGGAAATCCACCTCAAGATAATTATTTATTTCAAAATTGCGATATGACCACCTCCACTTGGTGGGGTAGTTTTAATCATGACGATGGTAATATTGATGACGATCCTCAATTTACATCTTATGGAGGATATGATTATTTGCCCTCAAATATTTCTTCACCTGTATCACCTTGTATTGGAGCAGGGCAAACAATTTCAGGTTTTACTCAACCCACTTATGATCTGAGAGGAAATTATTACAGAACTGTTGGGCAGATTGATATAGGAGCTTTTGAACATCCTGGCAACCAATCCTATAAAATAGCCAAACCTGATTCAATATTTAATGAATTGATTTCAGACCAGTTTATAGTTTATCCCAACCCTGTTAAAAGCTATTTTATTGTTCTCTGGTATTCTGAATCTGAAGGCAATGTTACATTCAACTTGATCAATACGTTGGGTGAAATTGTGTACAGTTCCGAGTTTAGCCTGATTGAAGGGGAAAATTTTCTTCAGATAGACAGGCAACAATTACCGGCAGGTATTTATTACTTAAAACTTAATTCATCTACTATTGATTCTAAAGTTGTTAAAATATTATTTGAATAATTTGTATAAAAGGGTACAGGTGAATTCCTGTAACCTTTGTATTAATAAATTCTATACTGTAAAAGTAATCGGTACCATATTAATTATAGTTGCTTTAGTCTATTGCTCCAATACATCTTATGCACAGCTCGAAGCAAGGTACTGGTACTTCGGCTTTGCAAAAGGACAAGGTCTTAGATTTGACAGCAACCAGGTTGTAAAAATTACAGATGGTTCTATGAAAGCAGGTTATGGGTGTGGAACAATCTCTGACAAAAACGGAAATTTATTGTTTTACACAGATGGTGAAAGAATCTGGAACAGGAATCATGACACAATGAAAAACGGGGGTGTAATAAAAGGATTTAGTGGTGCCATGCAGGGTGCAATAATTATACCCTTACCGGGCAACCCTTATTTATATTATGTTTTTACTGTTTCTTCTGTCCCCCATTATAATGGAGGATTTTGGTATCATATAGTTGATATGAAAGGGGATAATGGAAAAGGAGAAGTAATTTTAAAAGACCAGCATATTTATAGCGGCTTATTAACAAAAAAAATGGCTGCAACCTTTCATGCAAACAAAAAATCTGTATGGATTATGATCCACGAATGGAATTCTAACAGATTCAGGGCTTATCAATTAACAAGTAACGGACTGGATACCAATTCAGTGATTAGTTCTGTTGGGACTGTGCATCAGGGAGTAACAGATAATCAAACTGGAGAAATGAAATTCACTCCCTCAGGGAATAAACTTGCCTGTGCTATTTCTAAAGATAAAATTATAGAAATTTTTAATTTTGACAATAAAACAGGGCGTCTAAGCAATTGTATATCTTTAGATTGTAGTTTTTTTGGTTACAAGTTACAGGGGTTGGAATTTTCCCCAAATGAAAATTTTTTATATGCAAACGGTACATTATGGGGTGGTGGAGTTTACCAAATTGATATGTCTTCCGGAATTGATAGTGTAATTTCACAATCGTTGTGTCGTATTGATAACTCAAATAGTAATATATGGTTTACTGGTTTTCAGATAGGACTTGACAAAAGAATTTATATCGCTACTTATAATGGCGTTTTAGCTCGAATTAATAATCCTGATGTAAAGGGTAAAGCTTGTAATTATCAGGATACTGTTTTCACATTTTCAAGTTTTATTAATTGTCTTCCCACATTCCTCCAATCCTACTTTTACCTGCCGGATATTGAAATAGAAAACACCTGCTTTGGCGATAGTACAAGCTTCACTATGCGGGAAACTTCCAAAATTGATAGTGTTTTGTGGGATTTTGGGGATAGCAGTTATGCGTGGACAAATTTTACTCAAAGCAAATTTGGCAAACATGTGTATGCAGATACTGGGGTTTACAAAGTCACTGCTTATGTGTTACATGATTATTTAACAGATACCTTGGAAAGGGAATTCCGTATCAGCAATTATGCATTTGCAGATTTCACAATTCAGGATAATTCCCAATGTTTATTAGGAAATGAATTCCACTTTTATGATACCTCTTATGCCGTAGATGGTAGCATGACCTATGAATGGGATTTTGGAGACAGTAATAAATTTTTCCTGCATAATCCTGTAAAGTCTTATGATAAAGCAGATACTTTTCCTGTTTGCTTTACGTTAACCTCCTCTTATGGCTGTGAAACTTCAGTTACAAAGAATGTGTATGTAAGACCAATGCCATTTGCTGAAATTGCTGTAAATGATTCATCGCAATGTTTAAATACAAACAGTTTTGTTTTATTCAATCCAATGGACACCATCAATCCGGTTGGCTCGAAAACATGGTTTTTTGGAGATGGGAGCAGTTCAAACAGCGATACTGCTTTATACAGCTATTCATACTACGATACATTTCAGCTTACATTAATCGAAGAAACAAGTTTCGGTTGTAAAGATACTGCAAGAAAAAATGTGTATGTTTTGGAATCTCCTATTGCAGATTTTATAATCAATGACAGTTCCCAATGTTTAAATGAAAACAAATTCCACTTCATCAACCTGACAGCGTTCCCGAACCTGTCAGGGTTGGTGTATAATTGGAATTTCGGGGACAATACTTTTTCCTCCGATTCCAACACCTCAAAAACCTTCAGCACTTTCGATACTTTTGAAGTGCAATTACTTGCCATTTCTTCAAATGTCTGCAAGGATTCGGTAACAAAACAAGTGCTGGTATTGGAATCACCAAAAGCAGAAATTGGTATAAATGACAGCAGCCAGTGTTTGAAAGGTAACCATTTTGAATTTTTCAACCTGATAGTTCCGAAACAGTTGGATAGTTTTATTTACAAATGGGATTTTGGGGACAACACAAACTCACAGGATTCAAGCCCTGTTAAGATTTATCAAAAAGCTGATACATTTCAGCTTTCTTTAATCTTAACAAACAGCTTTGGATGTAAAGATACAGCCTATAATGAAGCCTATGTACATCCAATGCCTTTAGCAGCCTTTAGCATTAATGATACAAGCCAATGCGAAAACGAAAACCACTTTAGGTGTACAGATACAACACAATTCAGTTACAGCAAGCTTAAAAGAAGCTGGGAGTTGAGTGATAAATCAACTTATACGGCTGAATCCATCACGCATACATTTAATTCCAGCAACATTTTTAGCATTAAACTTAAGCTGGAATCAGAGGAAGGCTGTTTAGATTCGCTAATAAAACAAATAATCGTGTTCCCATCTCCTACAACAAGTTTTGATATCAATGATACATCCCAGTGTTTCAACGAAAACAAATTTGACTTTATAAATAAATCAACAATAAGCTCAGGTAGTTTTAGCAGCCAAATCTGGGATATGGGCAATAGAGAAATTATGACAGGTTTTAATGTTGTAGGTTATGTATATCAAATACCTGACACTACTTTATATGTAAAGCTGAAAACTGTTTCGGATCAAGGCTGTACGCATTCAGATTCATCGAAAATATATATCCACCCTGTACCCAAAGCAGCTTTTACCACAGATAATCCTTCACAGTGCTTAATTGGAAATAACTTCAATTTCAGCAATATTTCCATCATTAGTTCGGGAAGGTTAAATTATAGATGGTTTCTCAATGACAGCCTGCTTGGCTCAAGTCAACAATTTAACAATTTAACTATTCAACAATATGGCAATTATCTTATTAAACTAAAAGCAACAAGCGAATATCTGTGCCACGATTCTGTTCAGCAAAAGATTTTCGTTAATCCAATGCCCAAAGCCAGATTTACGAACTCAATGCCATGTTTAAACAATCCTGTTGATTTTACCAACCAGAGCAATATCCCTGTTGGAAATATTATTGTTTATCAATGGTATTTTGATCTTGTGAAGAACTCAACACAGGAAAATACCTCCTACCTGTTTACAAGCTCCGGTTATCATGAAGCAAAATTGCTGGTTGAATCCGATTCGGGTTGCAGAGATTCATCCAGGAAAAATATCTATTTATATGACCATGTGGATGCAAATAAACTTGAACGGGCAACAGTAACTGAAAACGATCAAATTTTAGTAGAATGGTCAGGAAGCAGTATGGGAAATCCCATGTCCTATAAATTGGAACGTTCAATAGATAGCATCAGCTTTTATGAATTAGCTGTGTTCGACACGAAATCATTAGAATATTTAGATGAAAGTGTTAAGGTTCAAGCCAACTCTTACATTTATCGCATTCAAACAATTGATAGTTGTGGGTATGGAAGCCCATATTCAAACATTGGTAAAAGCATTTTGCTAAAGGCAGATGAAAGTAGTGAATATACCAAATTATCATGGACAGCCTACCAATATTGGGAAGAAGATGTGAATGAATATGAAGTTCAAATATTTAATAAATCTTTGAATGATTTTGTTGACCTGTATTCATCCAAAGAAACAATTGAATTTGAAGACAACATTACTGATTTAAACCAGCCAGAGTTTTGTTACAGAATAAAAGCAATCAGGAATGGTGATGGGTTGGAGTCTTTTTCCAATACCGTATGCGTTTCAACAATGCTGAACGTTTTTGTTCCCAATGCATTTAGCCCAAATAGCGATGGTTTGAATGATGAATTTGAAATAAAAGGCACTTTCATAATTGATTACAAAATCATGATTTATGATCGTTGGGGTCAACTCCTTTTTGAATCGGATGACATTGAAAAATCATGGGATGGGAAATTTAATAACTCTCTTTGCCCAGTTGGCGATTATTATTATCAGGTTCAGGTTAAAGGAACATCCGGTAATAGGGACTTTATAAATGGAACAGTAAGTATAATCAGGTAATACATTTAATGAGAAACTATGTTAAAACAAAAAAATATGGAAAAAGCCCACTCAAAGCAGCAATACACATTGGCAAGCCTCACAAGCCCATACACAAACCAAAGCTTGCCAAAGAGTATTGCTGCCCCAAGCTTCGAAGAAAAAATTACGTTGGGTAACAATGTATAAGCGTAATGCAGGCATAAAATATTAAAAATGAGCATAGTAAACCTAAAAAGCATTCGATTTAAAAAGAAAAATTTCGTTTCTAAAATCCTGCCCTCCGCTTATACTCACCGTTATGGGCAATTATGAAAATGAAACAGACATTGACAAAAGGCACCGACTTTATCGGAATAAAATGAAAGGTCATAGAAATGTTTCAGAGAATAATAGCTTAATAAAGGTCGAAATAAGCCGAAGAGACCATAAATCAGAAGTAGGCATAACAATTTAAATTTTCTAAAAATGAGTTGGCAAACTTATAATCCAGAAAACCCCATTAATCCAGATGATTATATGGGACAATTTCACAATGAACTTTTAGAGTTTTTTGTAAATAATGTTGATGAAATTTGTGACGATCCAGAGTTAGACTCTGCACCCACAATGTTAACTGATACGGCTACTTTATTAATTCCAAAGGTAATTGAACTACTTAATATTACTCCAACAATTGAAGAAAAAAATACTGCTTTCGGAGCATGTATTTTGGCTGTAACAAGACCATGTGATAGAAGAAACTTATTTATGGATATCTCAGAATTCAGTACTGAGTTTCAAACAATATGGAATTCTATAAAAAGTGAAGTTAATAACCTCACAGTTTCTAATATCAACAATATTTTAACAAATTTAAAAGGAATAGATACAACTATTCAAAATAGTAGTCTTGTTCAGTTAGAAAAAACAAGTGCTTTTCAGATTAACTCAATTGCTCGTTTTAGTTCAGCTTATTGGGTTAATGAAAAACTTAATCCCAACTCACCTTGGATTGAAATTTCAGCTGATCGAGGTGGAGAATATGCCATGAAAGATCCTCCTGATTGGGTATATGCAGATATTGAAGGAGCCTTAATTGGCGCTTGGTTTACTGCAAATCCATTTGTGGCTCTCGGTGGTGGTGCTGCAACATCAGCCTATCATGCTGCAAAAAAAGCATATAAGAAGAAATGTGGCACAACTTAACTAAATCAAGTGTATTCTCAAGTTTTGAGAATACACTTTAAAATTCTTTGATATGAAAAAACAATTTTTTATTATACTTACGATATTAGTTGTCATGATCACAACCCTTATTACAAAAGTCATTTTATATCAATTTGATAATGAAGTTAGTATTTTAAATATATTTGACTATTTGGGTTGTTTAACTTTACCATTGCTTATTTTGTTCTTTGAAAAAAAAATATCAAGAAAAAGAATCTTGATAACGGCAATTTTGTTTCCATTGATATTAACAATAGCATTATACTCAACTGGAAAAATAATATAAATAACATGCCCATAATCGAGTAGATGGCTCCGCCATCGTTAAATGACGGAGTACACCTCTCACACCACTGTACGTACGGGTCTCGTATACAGCGGTTCGTTAAGTTGTGGGGAGATTCGTTTGTAAATTTCGAGTAGTGAAACATAACCTCGTTTCTTCAATCTATCAACTGTAATTGTAGTTCCTAAAATCGGACTTTGCGCAACAGCCCATCCTCCCATCCTCGTTCGACTCCATGCATAGGCTTGATCTAGGTTTGTTCCCAGACGAATCAGGTTTTTCCTTTTTCGTTCGAGTTTCTTCCAATGATGCCAAATGCTGTACCTAAGTCTATTTCGCACCCAGCCATCGAGTTCATTAAGTTTGACGTGAATACTCGCCATACGGAAATTATTCACCCATCCTCTTTGGACTTCGTTGAGTTTTTGGATGCGTTCATCAAGACTCATTGGAGTGGTTTTTCGGGTGATGATTTTGAGCTTTTGCTTAAGCTTTTCCCAACTTTTCGGGGAAACTACCAGTTGATATTTGCCTTTTTCACCTTTCACATAGGTAGGTACAAAACCAAATCCTAAGATGATAAAGTTTACTGGTCTGCGGATTCCGCTTTTCTCCCTGTTGATGGTTAGCTTTAGTTTCTTTTTCAAGAAAATATAAATTGCATTACCAATCTTTCGGGCGGCTGCTTTTGTTTTAGCATAAATACTAAAATCATCGGCATAGCGAACAAACCGTAAACCTTGTTTTTCCAACTCCCTGTCCAGTTCATGTAACATGATGTTGGACAGCAATGGACTTAGTGGACTACCTTGTGGAACACCTTTCCTGCGTTTGACCAGTTTCCCTTTTATTAAAATCGGGGAACGCAACCATTTGCGGATCAGTTTTAAGGTATCTGGGCATTTGATCTTACGGTAAAGCAGTTGTAATAAATAGCAGTGGTCAACTTCATCGAAGAAGGTTTTTAAGTCAATATCTACAATATATTGATAGCCTTCGTTGATGTATCCCTGTGCTTTTAAGACTGCTTGGTGCAGGTTCTTGTTTGGTCTGAAACCATAGCTATAGTTGGAGAACTCAAACTCGAATCGTGCTGTCATAATTTGTAAGGCCGCTTGTTGAAGCATGCGGTCGGTTGCGGTCGGGATGCCTAATAGTCGCATCTTACCGTTTCCTTTCGGAATCTCTACCCCTAAAATGGCTTGTGGCAAATACTCCTTTGATCGAACTTTTACTGTCAGTTCATCCTTGTCGATTGACATTAGTTCTGACAGCTTTGTTACAGGCATGTAATCGACCCCAGCCGAACCGTGGTTCTGCTGGACTTTATACATTGCCCTTAACATGTTCTTTCTAGTTAGAATTCGTTCAATCATTTTAGTTTACATTCTTTCTTTCCCTGTTCCGCTTAACGTAAGGCTAGATCCCGATTTCTCGGGAAGCTTCCTTACAGCATTTGGAACAACTTAACGTTCAGTCCTTCCCAAACTTGTGAGACCTCTACATTATTCTATGCAGCTCGTTACTGTTTGGTACTATGACCTCTGCTGACTTCTTAGTTTATAGAAATACCGAATCTAGTCTAAGACCTCCCCAGGTAAGAGCATATTCCTTCCTCCAATTCCTGCGGCATCTACTATAAAGCGATTTTGGTATTCTTTGGACGTTACAATGATGTGCTTGCTTATCCTCGATAAATAGCCTCTTATGCCGTTTCTGTTCGTCAGTACCGGATTTTGTAGTCTCGCTTCCTTCAGTGCATTCCTCGCGGAAAACCACCTTGCGACTTACTAATGCTTCAAGACGTTACTCCTGTGCATAAGGGACTTCCCGCCTGAATGAAAGAGTTCATTCTTTCGGACAGGACACCCTCTGGAATTAACTACACTCTCTTTGGCTTTAATAAATTTAATTAGCAACTTTGCAATTTTTATCAATGCTTCCGAGAGTGTGTGACCTGCTCATGCTGGGCACACACA
>Ga0209045_1001702_pt1 | contig 18572 bp, 13 predicted proteins | sample SaaInlLV_10m_DNA_4_FD_184664 | JGI IMG/M metagenome (GOLD analysis project Ga0209045, IMG submission 184664) | Marine microbial communities from expanding oxygen minimum zones in the Saanich Inlet - Saanich Inlet SI072_LV_200m_DNA (SPAdes) (version 2) | ecosystem: Environmental > Aquatic >...
AGCTATCAAAGAAATTGCAGAATGGGGGCGCTCGATGTACGAACAGACGGTTTCACAGTTCGAGGAATTCCTTCGCGCCCGTCGCTTGGTGAAGCGCGAGCAGATCCCTTTCTACGGGTATTGGGTCCACCGGTTCCTGTGTTTCGCGCGGGAATTGGGGAATCCCGACTTTGATGGATGCCTCCTGCGTTTCTCGGCTCTGGTCCGAGACCGAGAGGAGCGGCCGGATTGGCAAGTGGCCCAGGCACGCGACGCGGTGCGCATCTACTACCACCAGTTCCGTCACGTTCATCCGAGACCGGGCCACGGCAGCACGGCAAGCCCGGGAATGCCCACCGAGGAGCAAGTGATCGGTGTCGAGGCCGAGCCGACGCTGCAGCGCATGAAAGAAGAGCTGCGGCTTCAGGGAAAGGCGCTGAAGACCGAGGAATCCTACCTGAGGTGGGCTCTGCGATTCTACTCCTACAGGGAAGAAGTCGGCTTGAGCGGCAGCACGCCGAACGCCGACGAGTTCAAAGCGTTCCTGACCCACCTTGCTCTCGAAGGCAACGTGGCCAAGAGCACTCAGAATCAGGCCTTCAACGGGCTTCTGTTCTTGTTCAGATATGTTCTCCACGTGTCTGTGGAGGAGCTTGAGGAAACGCCGCGCGCCAAGCGCGGGAAGCGCTTGCCGGTGGTACTCTCCCCCAACGAGACACTCGACCTGATCCACGCGGCGACAACTCCGGACGACCGTTTCACGATCGAGCTCATCTACGGCACCGGGATGCGCCTGCAGGAATACTGCCGCCTGCGCGTACACGACAACGACTTTGACATGAGAACGGTCCGGATTATTTCCGGGAAGGGAGACAAGGACAGGACGGTGATGCTGCCCGAACACTTGATCGATGGCCTGCGTGCGAAAATCGCGGCTGCCAAGAAGATCCACGACAGGGATCTTGAACAGGGTCACGGCGAGGTCTGGCTGCCTGATGCCCTTTCCCGCAAGTACCGATCTGCCGCGCGCAGCTTCCATTGGCAGTATGTGTTTCCGAGCCCAAGGCGTTCGGTGGATCCTCGATCCGGCAAGGTTGGGCGCCAGCACATCCATCGGTGCACAGTCGAACGCGCCGTTGCGGAAGCCGCGAAGAGGGCTGGGATCCGGAAGCACGTCACGCCACACGTACTGCGTCACTCGTTCGCCACGCACCTCCTGATGAGCGGCGTCGAGATCCACCGGGTTCAGGAGTACCTGGGCCATGAGCGAATCGAGACAACCATGATCTACCTTCATGTCATCCGCGAGATGTGTACCCCGGCAACCAGCCCGTTGGACCTGCTGTTGCGCGGCACGTTGCCTGGTCTGACAGGCCGGGAAGCCCCCGCAGGACCTGCTGGACGTCCAGCAGAAATCGCTCCTCCCGTGACCTCTGCAAGGCCAGCTCCTGCAAGCTCTGCCGTGTCTCCGCGTCCACCGGAGGCGCGTCCGGAGTGCGCTGGGACCGCGCCGTTGGTCCAGGCTTCCCGCCCTGCAGCTCCGCCGTCGAATGACGACATCCAGCCGGCACCCGGTCTCCGAGAGGCCGACGATGCTGACCGTCCCGAGGCGACGGCAGAACAGGCATTGGATTCCCACGAGCCTCTGAGCCCGACCATGGAACAGGCCGCGCCGGACGCTGGGGCCTCTGTGCACCGCGAGCCCAACGAACAGGACAGCGACGACAGCCCGGGTGCACCACCAGCCCGGGCCTCCCCTGACGCGATACCGGAGCGACGCGCGCAGCGGACACCGAAGCGGGGATCACACCGGCAGGCCTGGTGGAAGTGCGGTGCCCACACCCACAGCAAGCGGGCCCGTGCATCGCCGACTGGGCATCGGCATTGATCACTTCCCCGGATGCCGGCGATGGGGCATCTTCCCGGAGGATGAGAGTGTCCGCGAGCGCTGCATCAGGGCTTGCTGCGTGCCCACGCCTCGCGTATACTGCCACGATAGGTCTGTGAGTCGCGGCGTCCAGTACGCTTGCTTGGGAAGAAGGAACAACCGAAATGCTGCATTTCGCGTGTGAACCTGACCCCGTGTTTACGGAGCTGCTCGACGATGCCTTTGACCTGACGATTGACATGCTGCGGGAGGAGACATGCGACTTGCACCCATTCCCGGATGAGGTCGTCCGGCTGTTCGGCGGTACGCGAGCCGTGCAGGAGGCGTTGGTCGCGCTACGCGCCGCATCTCGCCAGCAAAGCGTGTTCGAGATCAACGACTACCACATGCTGCTGCTCTACTACTTGCTCGACTCCTATTGCGAGGTCTACAACGACACCGTGCGCATGGAAGACGAGGACGGCGATGGTGAATGGCAACCGATACTAGCGCACGGCGAGCCGGTGCGCGCGGTGGACTTCGGCACGCTTGGTGACGTCTTCTTCCCGGACTTGGATTTCCTGTTCACGATGAATCTCCTGGATCCGCGAATTCCGCAACAGGCGTTGGACATGGTCGGGTTCCGGGAAACCACGGCGGGCGTACTCGCCCAGATGAAACCGCACCCCGACGAACTCAGGCTGGTTCCATTGGACGAGGCCCCCGACTGGTACAGCGACACGCCCAACTGGTGGCGGCCCGAGCAGAATCTGTGAGGAAGTAAGGGACAGGCATCGCACGTTGGGTTACCGGAGCCACCCAAGCCGATGAGGCCCTCTTGAGTGGTCTCTACTTCGGAGTGCGGGATGAAGGCAAGCCTTGAACGCGGAGACCAAGGAGGAAGACCCGATGGAGGAAGAGACGAGCACCCCAATGACCGACGAGGAAGCCATGTCGATGGACGAAGCGGCCATGGGGAACGTGGATGAGGCCATGGAGCCAAGCATGCCGAGCGACGAGCCCGGGATGATGGATGACCCGGGTATGATGGCAGAACCGTCGCTGGAGCAACCTGTCGCGGGATGCATCCCGCGCTCCGTGTCGAGCGAACCCGATCCCATGGAGCCGTGGATGGATATGCCGCAGGGCGTGTCGTTGGCGCCGGCGCCGGAGGGGGCCATCGATCCGGGCACGCTCGAAGCCCATCCGCTGACAGACCACATGCCGGTCAAGTCGGACTCCGAGTACGAAGCGCTGAAGGAGTCGATCCGCATCAACGGTCTGCAGCAACCGGTGACGCGGTTCGAAGGCCAGATTCTGGATGGTCGACACCGGTTGCGTGCCTGCTGCGAAGTGGGCATTCCGGTGGCCGTGATGGACCTCATCGGCTCGCCGGATGATGCCCTTGTGTATGTTCTGCAGTCGAACCAGTACCACCATGACTACAGCGTGTCGCAGCGCGCGGCCGTGGCTGCGCTACTGCTACCGGACATTGCCGAAAGGGTGGCCCAAGGGCGCCTCGAGAGGGTGCGCGCGGCATGGGACGCAAAGCGCGACATAGGTTGTTCCCCAAATTTGGGGAACAACCAGGAAAGCAGCGATTCCCGCACGCGGTCCCATGCCATCGCCGGCGCCATGCTGCGCGTGAGCCGTGGGTATGTGGAGTACGCCGTCCGCATCCAGCGGGAGGCCCCGGAGTTGTTTGGTCAGCTGCATGCGGGAATGATCACCATGCAGGCTGCCCTGAAGACTCTCAGTGGTGAGGTCAACGACGCGCAGGAACGAGAGGTCAGAGCGGCGCGCTCCGATCTCAATCGGGCCCTCCGCAATCTGGATAAGCACCCGGACTTCCTGAAGCAGTTTCGCGAATTCATGGCTCAGTTCGCCGAGTAGGCCGCTGATGGGTGCATGATGACATGAGCGCCGAATGGCGCGAGCCCATCCAAGTCGCTATCGGGATCGGGATCAGAATCGATTCCGGAACAGACCGGAGAAGAGCAAGGGGTATGTCAACGAACAAGAAACAGATGCCAGGATCCGAGGATCCCCGGAGGAAGATCGGTGGACGATTACGGCGACGATTAGGGTGGACGATTGGGTGTCCGGATTCCGGCATCGTGTGCCGCAGTCGTGAACCGTAATCGTGAACCGAAAAGGAACGGACCACATATCAAGTTGCTTCTGCGGACCTCGCAGAACTCGGCCGCAGAGCACGTTGTGATGCGCAGCAGCAGCACGTGCGGGCCTCGTGGACACGACTGAGCCGCGTCCTCCGCGCCTCCAAACGGTGTACGCCCTTCCTCAAGCGCCTGGACGCCCTGCTCGAGGAGTTCGGAGCATAGCGCAACCGCGACCACTACTGATCCGGCCATGAATAGTGTTGCACATCGGGGTGTCAGGTTTCAGTGTTCAGGTGTCAGAATTCTGAGCCTGAAACCAGACACCTGACACCCGAAGCCTGATTTGGCCCAACGCACCATTGAATGTCGCCGGATCAGCAGGCTGGGCGTCCGAGGCAACACAATCCTCCAGCGAAGCGTGAGGGCTGCGCGCATCCACCTCAGAGCCACAAGAAACCCTCTAACAGATCCATCCGCCCCTTGACGCATCGATGATCGTCAATGATACTAACGATCATGAACGATCATTGCTCCACTCACCCGCCTGAGTCGGTCTCTCCCGAAGAGCGACGCCAGGCAATCTGCCTGCTCATCGACAAGGGCGGATCGGTGCGGGTCGATGAACTGGCGGACCGCTGGGATGTTCGGCCGATCACCATCCGCCGTGATCTGGACCTTCTGGCCAACGAAGGCCTGGCCATCAGGGTCCGGGGCGGAGCTCTGCGCAATGAACGCGTCCGCCTGGAACTTGGCTACGACGAGCGCATGCACCAGAACCACGCGGCAAAAGTCGCGATTGCCCAGCGTGCGGCAGAGCTTGTCCGCCCGGGGCAAACCATCATCCTCGACACCGGAACGACCACTCAGTTACTGGCCCGGGAGCTCGCGTCGCGAACGGACATTCAGGTTGTCACCAACTCCATGGTAGTGGCCTTTGAACTTCGCGGCGCACTTGGAGTCAGCGTCATCCTGTTGGGCGGACAGGCACGGAAAGGTGGCGGGGAGCTCATTGGTCCGCTCACGGAACGGATCCTGGGGGACTTCCACGCGGACATCGCATTCCTCGGAGCAGATGCTGTGGATGTCGATGGGGGCTTCTATACCACTGATTTGGGAGTGGCCCGGATCGAAGAACTCATGATACAGACGGCCACGACGGCCGTCGTGCTGGCCGACACAAGCAAACTGAACCGCCGTGCATTCGTCCGCTATGCCTCCTATGACACCATCGATATCTGGATCGCGGGTGGGCCGCTTCCCGCAAACGCCAAACGGGCGTTGAGAGCAAAGCCCATCGAGATCATTCATGTCACGACACCTGCCTCCGGCATCTGACTTTCCCGCAACAGAGGAGTCCACCATGTCCGAAGTACTGCTGCGAAACCTGACAAGCAAACAAGTCGCGGAAGCGACCGAGAAGGGAACAATCCTCCTGATCCCCGTCGGCCAAACCGAGGAACACGGTTCACATTTGGCCATCGGGGCCGACTCGATCATTGCCGAGAACATCGCCGAGGAAGCCGCACGCCGTGTTGCCGGAGAAATCCCCGTGCTGGTCGCGCCGTCCATTCAGTACGGATACTCAAATGAGATTATGCGTGCGTGGCCGGGCACGTTCATCGTCCGTCCTCAGGTCATGATCGACCTTCTGGTGGATGTGTGCTGCTCCGCCATCAGCATGGGCTTCCGTAAGGTCGCGATCGTGAGTGGGCATGGTCATCACGTCGGCATCTGCCGGATCGCCGTTCGCCTGGTTTTTGACAAGGTTGGCGTCAATGTGGTCGTTACCCAGCCACACTCGTTCGGCAAGGACGCGTTCGCCGCGGCCCGCAAGAGCGGCCCCGGAGGCATCTGTCACGCGGGTGAGTATGAGACATCCGTGCTGATGCACCTCGGTCACGATGTCGACCTGAGCGTCGCCGACGACTCGGACCGGCTGCGTTTCGAGTCCAAGTTCGTGTCCTGTGACGGCATCGGGGGCGACAAGGCCGGCTCTGTGTTCTGGAGCACGTGGGGACTGCAGAAGACAGCCAGCGGCGCGTTGGGGGACCCAACCGAGGCGTCGGCCGAGACCGGCAAAGCCGTCACGGAAGCGATCCTGGACGATTACGCGGAGTTCTTCCGGGAATTCTACGCGTTCGAAGGTCCCCTGGAGCCGGGCGAATGAAAGGGCTAGGCGTGAAACGACTACTGATCAAGAACGCTCGAGTCGTGTCCCCCGGGGTCGGCATCTGCCCCGGCGCGCTCCTGATCGAGGACGGCAAAATCGCGAACATCCATCCGCTCTCTTCTGCCGTTGACCTAACGGACGTGGAGACGCTTGACGCTGCCGACAGGCTCCTCACCCCGGGCCTCATCGACATGCACACGCACGGCGTGCGTCATTTTCTCTACGACAACGGACCGGACGATCTTCGTCAAGCCCTGCAATGTGTGCCGGCCTACGGATGCACGTGTACCGTCCCTACGTTGGTGGCCACAGGCTCACCCGACATGCTTGAGCGCATCGGGACCTTGGCGGATGCTCTTCAGGAGACCCCCGGAGCAACGGCACCCGGGCTCCATCTCGAGGGCCCGTTCATGGCCGAAACCGGCGCAGCCTGCAAGCGAATGGCGGGCGACACCGTGCTTCTCGACGAGCTGATCGCGGCGTGTCAGGGGCGCTTAGCCATCATGTCGATCAGCCCTGAGACCGCAAACATCATCCCGGTCATTGAACACCTCAACGAAGCGGGTGTCGTCCCGTTTATGACGCACACGCGGGCCGACGTTGAGCAAACCGAGGCCGCGATCGCGGCGGGGGCGCGCCATGCCACCCATTTCTACGATGTGTTCTACCCGCTTGAGGAAACGGACGAAGGTGTCCGTCCCGTTGCCTGTGTGGAGGCCATTCTGGCGGACCGCGATGTGAGCGTGGATTTCATCTGCGACGGCGTGCACGTCCATCCCGCGGCCATCAGGATGTCCCTGTGGGCAAAAGGGTTCGAACAGATGATGTTGATTACCGACTCCAGCATGGGAGCCGGCCTCCCCGCAGGTGAATACGACACGCCCTGGGGATTCCGCATCACTGTCGTCCCAGGCAAGGGCGCCAGGATAATCGGTCCACATGAACACGCCGGTGCCTTGGCCGGCAGCTCTCTGACGATGAACCAGGGTGTGGCTAACCTGCTGGACTGGCTCGACATCCCGCCCGAGCAGGTATGGGCCATGGCCACCTCAAACCCGGCCAGAGTGCTCGGGCTCCAGACGAAAGGCACAGTCGAGGTCGGAACCGATGCCGACCTGGTGCTTTGGAACGACGATCTGACGCCACGCCGAACCTGGGTCGGCGGTGAATGCGTTTTCCAGGATGAAAGTAACACAGACGAAAGGGTAGATAGATGAGTACGTTCACGTACGCTCCCGCCGAGTTCATCCCGTTCCGCGACATGGAGACGATCGAACGGGTCCGCGCGATTCGTGCCGAAGACATCACCAACCACCCAAATCCCGATTTTCAGATCCGCGTCATGCCTGGGGCCCAGATCGCGTTCACCTGGCTGACCGACATGTTCTACCGTATCAAAACGGCTTCCGATGCCGGCGAAAAAGTCGTCCTGATCACCCCACAACCATGGCCGGAAGGCTACGCACAGCTCGCCTACCTCATCAACAAGTTCCGGGTCAACTGCGAGAAGCTCCACACATTCAACATGGACGAGTACGCCAACGAGCACGGGGACATCGCCCCGGAGACCTGGCCGAAGGGCTTCCTCTACTCGATGAAGACCTTCTTCTATGCCGCGTTGGACGAAGACCTGCGTCCGGATGAAAGTCAGATCCAGGGACTGTGCAACGAGAATATCGAGTGCTATGGGAAGATGCTCGCCGACCACGGCGGAGCCGACTGCTGCTACAGTGGCCCGGGCTGGACGGGACACCTGGCCTTCATCGAGCCCGACTGCCCCGAGTTCGCCGGCGACCTCGAGGAGTGGAAGCAGATGGGCCCACGGATCGCGACCCTCCACCCCCTGACGGTCGCCCAGAACTCACTCCACGGTGCCTTCGGTATGAGTGGCGACCTCGCGGCCGTCCCCCCCAAGGCAGCCACGATAGGCCCCGCCGAGGTGATCGGAGCAAAGCACCGCTTCGACATGCATGCCATCACCGTTGACGGCAGCTTCGCGTCGTGGCAACGCTTCATGACGCGTCTCTGTCTGCACGGACCCGTGACCCCCAAAGTGCCGCAATCCATCCTGCAGACCCTGAGAACGGATGTCTATGTCTCAGACTCGTCCGCCGCCGACATCGAACCCCACTGGGACAAGGGATATTAGAGGCTGAAGGCCGAAGGCTGAACGGAAAAAGGCTGAGAACTGAACGAAGAACGCAGGACCTCTGAACCTAGATAACCACAAGGATCACCCCATGGGAACCTACAACCCCGCTCCCTACAAGCTCGATCTCAACGAGTGGCCCAGCATGTCAGTGCCACCCCCCGGCCCGAAGTCCGAAGCGCTTCACAGCCGGTGCACAAAGCACTTCAAAGGACTCAGTGGCCAGGTGAAGCTCTTCCCCGTCGCCTTCGAGTCAGGCAAGGGATGCACCTTGACCGATGTCGATGGCAACCGCTACATCGACTTCTCCTCAGGCATCTATGTGACGACGCTCGGGCACTGCCATCCGAAAGTGACCGAGGCCGTGCAGAAGTACGCCGGGCAGCTAATGAACTGCCACGATTTCACCACCGAAATCAAGACCCGCCTCATGGAGAAGATGGCCGACGTGCTCCCGGGCGACCTGTCCGGTTTCCAGCTTTATGACTGCGGAACGGCCGCTGTCGAGGCGGGCCTCCGAGTCTGCCGTGCCGCCAGCGGACAGCATGAGTTCGTCTCCTGTTTCTATGACTTCCATGGCAAGACTTACGGCGCCGTCTCAATGGCTCAGATACGCGACTCCGTCTATGGGCCTACGCGAGCTCCCGGCTTCCATATGGTACCGCGACCCGACCCCTATCATCCCCATTGGACCAAGCCCGATGGAACCATCGACACCGACGCCTATATCACGTTCTACGAGGAATACCTGGATCGCGGGACGGCCCATCAGGTCGCCGCATTTGTCCTCGAACCAATCCAGGGCTGGGGCGGATCCGTGATTCCCCCGGACGACTTCTTCCCCAAACTCCGTACGCTCTGCGACAACCACGGAATCCTCCTGATGGCGGACGAGGTGCTCACCGGCATGGGACGCACGGGCAAGTGGCTCTGCATGGAGCACTGGAATACACTCCCCGACGTGGTCACGCTGGGCAAAGGCTTCGGAAATGGCTTCCCGGTCACCGGCGTCTGCGTACGTGAACCCTACATGGAGTCTTTCGAAGCCATCTCGGCATCGAGCAGCTACGGGGGGAACCCGATGGCGAGTGCGGCCGCCCTCGCATCAATTGAAGTCATTGAGGAAGAGGGGCTCCTGGAGCACGCCGAGGAACTCGAAACGCTCTTCACGGCCCGGATGGAAGCTTGGAAGGAGCGCTACCCAATCGTCGGGGATGTCCGGTGCAAAGGATGCCTCATGGGCGTGGAGCTGGTCAAGGACAAGGCCACGAAGGAGCCCTTTGACGAGGCAGGGAAACGAGTGTACCAAACCGCGTTCCGCAATGGCCTCGCCTGGATCCCGGCAGGGCACATCCTGCGAATGAGCCCGCCGATCGTGATGGATGTGGACACGGCCGACAAGTGCATGGATATCATTGAAGAAGCCATCGCGGAAGCGCAGTCTGAGCTCGGAGAGTAGCCCCAAAGGAACGGTCTCATGCCACACCAACGTCCTCTCCTGGGTCTGTGCCCAATCGGCAAATTCGTCTTCAGCAACGAGGATGCCGTTCGGTTCAAGACGCTCCTGCAGCAGAAGCTCACGTGCTGGGGGATCCCATTCGTGGACCTGGAGGGGGTGTTGGAGGACGGGTTGGTAAAGGACCAATCCCATGTCGATCACGTCGTGAAGCACTTCCGCGACGCCGGGGTGGACTGCCTGTTCACCCCGCACTGCAACTTCGGCACCGAAGGAGCCGTCGGCATGATCGGGCACAAGCTCGGAGTGCCGGTGCTGCTGTGGGGGCCGCGAGACGAGGCCCCGCTCGCGGATGGGAGCCGACTGCGCGATTCCCTGTGCGGCATGTTCGCGTCAAGCAAAGTCCTGCGCAAACTCAAAGTCCCGTTTACCTACATCGAGAACTGCCGGATCGATGATCCTGCCCTTGCCCAGGGCATCGACACATTCATCCGGGCAACGCATGTCGCGGATGCCTTGCGCAGCGGTATACGTATCGGCCATATTGGGCAGCGAATCGACTTCTTCTGGACCACGATCATCAATGAAAGTGAACTTCTGGACCGGTTCAACGTCGAAGTCCTGCCCCTGGATATGGTCGATTTCATCAACGGGGTGCGCAGCCGAGCGCAAGACAACGCGGGAGCTTACCGTGACGAGCTTTCCCGCCTCCGGGAGACGATCATCATCGAGGGGTTCGAGGACGAGGACGCCATGCTGAACGTCCTTGCGGCTCGGGACCAGATGCTGATGTTGGCCGAGGAGAATGCTCTGGACGGGTTGGCCGTGCAGGAATTCACCTCTCTGGTTGACGCTCTCGGAGGCTATTGCTGCTACTCGGAAAGCTGTGTCGGAAACAGCGTCCCCATCGGCTTCGAATCCGACATCCACGGTGCCATCAGCAACGTCCTGCTCGCGCGAGCCGCTCTTGGGACGACGCCCCCTTACCTCGCAGACCTGACCATCCGCCACCCGGACAATGACAATGGAATCCTCCTCTGGCACTGCGGAGCCCCAACTGACCTCTGCCATCCGGATGACACGATCCGCATTGGCCGACACTGGATCCTGCCCAGCCCGCTCTCCGGCATGACCCACTTCAAGATGAAGGACGGCCCGATCACCGCCGCCCGTTTCGATGGAGAACACGGCGACTACCTGCTGGCCGTGGGCGAAGGGAAAGCGATCGAGGGCCCAGAGACCCTGAACAACTACCTGTGGATGGAAGTCAACAACTGGCCCCATTGGGAGAAGACGTTCATGCAGGGACCGTTCATTCACCACACCGGGATGATCCATGGCCGCTTGGCACATGTGCTCCGAGAAGCCTGCAAGTACATCCCCGGACTCACATTCCTGGACCTGGATGCGTAGACATTCCATCGCCGAATGTCCATATTCGACACAACCAGCGAACCGCCCACACACATATCAATCAGGGCCAGATCAAAAGAGTACACGCCACCATGAAAACCTACCGAATCGGGATTATCGGTTGCGGCTTGATGGGACGCGAAATCGCCAGTGCAGCCGCTCGCTGGTGTCACCTGACGGACATTGACGTCCGCCCGGAGATCACGGCAATCTGCGACACGAACGCCGAGCTTTTCGGCTGGTACCAGGGGAACTTCCCAACCATCAAGCTCGCGACAACCAGCTACCGAGAACTGCTCGCCAGCCCCGACGTTGATGTCGTCTATTGCGCTGTCCCGCACAGCCTCCACCAGGAGTTTTACTGCGCCACCATCGAGGCCGGGAAGCACCTGCTCGGGGAGAAGCCCTTCGGTATCGACAAGGCAGCAAATGACGCCATCAACGCCTGCATCCAGGCCCACCCCGATGTCTTCGTGCGCTGCACCTCCCAGTTCCCCTTTTTCCCGGTCATGCAACGCCTTGCCCAAATGATAGAGGAAGGTACGTACGGGACGATCATTGAGGTAGAAAGTGGCTTCCTGCACTCCAGTGACCTTAATCCCAACAAGGCGCTCAACTGGAAACGCATGATCGAGATAAACGGCGAATACGGCTGTATGGGGGATCTCGGCATGCATGCATGCCACGTGACCCTGCGAGCCGGCTGGCGCCCCAGAAACGTCCGGGCAGTCCTCTCCAACATCATGACTCAACGGCCCGACAAGACCGGAACAATGGTGCCCTGCAAGACGTGGGACAACGCAACGCTCCTCATGGAAACCGAAGCCCCCGCCTCCGGGGACGTCTTCCCCTGGACCATGAAAACACAGCGCATTGCCCCGGGCGAGACAAACACGTGGTACATGCGCATTCTGGGCACAAGAGGCGCTGCACGCTTCTCTACCAAGAACCCTCGACGCCTCGAACTCCTCGAGTACGATGGAACGAATCAGGCCTGGCAACAGATCGACATGGGCTACGAGTCCGCCTTCAACGCCATCACCGGCGGCATTTTCGAGTTCGGTTTCTCCGACGCCCTCCAGCAGATGGTAGCAGGATACCTTTACGAGCTGGCCCACGGCTCCCCGCTGTGCCCCACTGCCGCTTGTGCTACTCCTGAACAGGCAGCGTTGACTCACCGCATGTTTACGGCGGCACTGGAATCCCAACGGGATGCCAGCACGGTCGCCCTGTAATAACGCCCGGAGTCCACTGAGCCGCTGGGGGCATGCCCCCAGTTTCTCGGGAAGACGGTCGCGGCATGGCAGCCCCTCCCAGCTACGTTACGGGAGCACACAATGTGGGAGGCGGTGCCACCCGGCGACTCTTTGGCCACCCGGGAATCAGAGAAACTCAAACGCGTTGGGCGCGCCCCCAACGCCCTAAGGAACTGCAATTGTCCAGTCCCACAGAAAAACGTACCTGCCCGGAGCTTCTCGCCCCTGCGGGATCGGTCGAGGCTGCTCTCGCCGCCTTTGACGCTGGAGCTGACGCGGTGTACATCGGGCTCCCTCGGTTCAACGCGCGGGAACGAGGGAAGAACTGCACTCTCGAACAAATTGCGGGACTCATCGGCCTGGCCCGTCGAACCGGGCGCAAAGTCTACATCACTCTGAACACACTGATCAAGGAAGATGAACTCCCAAGCATAGCCGACATCCTGGCAAAACTCGCGGTCCTGGGACCACACGCACTCATCGTCCAGGACTTGGGCATCGTCCGCATGGTCCGCAGACACTTCCCGACACTGCCTCTGCACGCCTCGACCCAGATGGGCGTCCATAACAGCGCAGGAGCGGCGCTGCTGGCAGAACAGGGCATCAGACGGGTGATCCTGCAGCGACAAGTCACGTTTGATGAGCTTCGCCTGATCACGGCACGTTCTCCAATTGAGGTAGAGGTGTTTGTCCACGGGGCGCTGTGCTGTTCGCTTTCGGGGCAATGCCTGTTCTCGTCCTGGCTGGGCGGCTGGAGCGGCAACCGAGGCAAATGCAAACAGCCATGCCGACGCCGTTTTTTTGCCGATGAAGGGAACGGCTTCTTCTTCTCACTCAAGGACCTCTGCCTGATCGACCGGCTGGATGAACTGGTGGACATGGGCGTCGCCTGCCTCAAGATCGAGGGCCGTCTCCGGGATGTCGACTACGTGCGTCGAACCGTCTCCGCCTACCGGAAAATGCTCGATGCTTCCGCGGACGACCGAGGCAAGATGCTGGGCGAGGCCAAGAACCTTCTGGCCGGAGCACTGGGGCGGAAGTGGTCGGCCGGGTTCAGCTCAAAGAAATCGCTTGAGGATGTCGTCCAACACGACAGCCTCGGGAGCTCCGGCCTGCTGATCGGCCGGGTTACCCGTACAGCTCGAGCAGGCTTCAATGTGAGGACATCGCGTCCCCTGGCCTGCGGAGACCGCATCCGAGTCCAACCGGCTTCCGGTGAGGAAGGTCCTGCCTTTACGGTTTCTCAGCTGAGTCGCGGAAGACGCCCAGTGACCTCATTTCGAGCCAACCAGGAGGGCTTCGTCCACTGCGACAAGGCGGTCCCCGCCGATGGCTATGTCTTCAAAGTCGGGGTTGAGCCCCCGGACATGTCTTCCCGGATCGCGGAGCTGCCGACATTCCGGGGAACGGTCAGTCTCGATGTCCGGATCGCCGACGGGCAGATCGAGGTCAACATGCCGGCACTCGAACACGCCCCGTGGTCCCAGCCCTTTCTTTCGGAAGCGGCGGAACGACGGCCTGTCGAATCGGAGACGGTGGCCGCCGAGTTCGCCCGAACGGCAGATCCAGCCTGGGCCGTCGGGACGGTGACCGCAGACGTGGAGCCGGGACGTTTCTTCCCCCGCAGTCAACTCAAGCAAGCGCGCCGGGATTACTGGGCTTGGTTCGGGGCCAACGGCCGGGGGATCCTACTGCGGAGCAGAGCTGAGGATGCCAAGGCCAACTGCCTCAGCGAGTTCGAGGCGCACAGCAGGCAATCGGGGAAATCCCCTTCCCACACCATACGAACGGCGCAGGGAACGCCCCGCCCACCCGCTCCTCAACTGGTCTCCCGATCGATTGACTCAGACTTGGGTGACGCAGACGAGATGATCCTCCCCAAGTTCTGTCCGGAGACTGGCCTTGAGGATCTTCAGGTGCGAATACAGCGGGCGGTGAACTCCGGCGTCAGACGCGTTCGGGTCACATCTCTGTACGGTCTCCATCTCCTCCGGAACCTGAGGGATCTGACCATCACGGCGGCCTTCCCACTCCCCGCCGCTAACAGCCAGGCCGTGGACCAGCTAGTCGACCTGGGAGCAACCGCGTGTACGATCTGGATCGAGTTGGAAAAGGAGGCAATTCAGGCGCTCGTCAGCAAGAGACCGGAGCATGTGGAGATCTTCACACACGGACGGATCCCCATCCTGGTGACTCGCGCCAAACTGCCCGTCGAGGGAGAGATACGGGACGCCAGAGGCATCCGTTTTACCGTCCGCAAACAAGGCGAACTGACCGAGATATTTCCCCTCCTGACCATGGAAATTCCTGATTTTGAGGATATATCAACATTTATGGATCTCTCCCTGGTGTCGTCCGATGACTCCGAAACATCGACCTTCAACTTCGAACACCAACTCATCTAGTCCGAACGCTCGCTCGGCGATGTGAGCATTCACTGGAAAGAGAGGCGAGACCTTCCCGCCCGCAAAGCGGGAACCGGATGTGCAGCACACTGGTGCCGCGAGCCATGGGAACGCGCCGATGAACAAAGCTAAGCCGACTCCGGTCTTGATCGTGGAGGCCTCAGGGACCTCATGCGCCCTCCCCTTGGAACAGCTGCGGAAGCGCGGGGATGAGTACACCGTTGCCCAAGTCGGCACGCTCGCCGCTGCCAAGCCGTTGCTGGGGACCTACGCCGATGGCGTGGTGTTCATCGATGGCGTCCTGCCGGACGGTAACGCCACAGACCTGCTCAGTGACGATGCAGCCGTCGGCACCGCCCCCGTTATTCTGATGGCCCCGGACGATAGTCTGAGCGCGGCCATCGCCGGGATTAAGGCCGGTGCTACGGACTGTCTCGTCAAGGCAGACATCAGCCCCGACGGTGTGCTCAAAGTCATCGAGAAGAGCCTGCGAGAACGGGCAAACATGGCTGAGCAGAAAGCGGTCGAAGAGCAGTTCCGGCAGACAACAAAGATGCAGGCAATCGGTGAACTCGCAGGTGGCATCGCTCACGATTTCAACAACCTCTTGGGCGGCATCCTGGGCGAAGCGAACATGCTGACCTTCGAGTACCCCCCCGACAGTGCTGCTCATAAAGCTGCCAAGAGCATCGAGCTGGCCGCAACCCGTGGCGCCGACCTGACGCGTCAGCTGATGGGCTTTGCGCGGCGCGGGAAATACCGGGTAGAGCCCGTCAGTCTGCACGCAACCATCCAGGAAGTCGTTTCCCTGCTCGGACGGACAATCCCTAAGAGCATCCGCATCACGCTTGACCTCGGAGCCGACCACGCAACCGTCCAAGGCGACCCGAGCCAGATGGAACAAGTCATGCTCAACCTCGCCATAAATGCGAGAGACGCCATGCCCAAAGGGGGTGTCCTCACCTTCAGAACGGATGTCACTGACCTCGACGAGAAGCAGTGCCAAGCCCACCCCGGAAGCTCCCCCGGGCAATACCTCGAAATCATGGTTGAGGACAACGGGCACGGAATGGAACGCGAGACGCTCAGTCGGGTCTTTGAGCCATTCTTCACCACCAAGGAACCTGGCAGCGGAACGGGAATGGGACTGGCGACCGTCTACGGAATCGTCAAGAACCACGGTGGCTTCGTCCTTGTTGACAGCGAGCCGGAGGAAGGCACGACCTTCAGCATCCTCCTGCCCCTCTCCCAAGACGCTGCCGAGGAGAAGCAGGAGAAGACGGAGGAGCCGCGTCAGGTCCGCCAGGCCGGCCGCGTGCTTCTTGTCGACGATGAGGAAATGCTCCGTAACGTGGTTTCACGGATGCTGGCCAAGCTCAAGTATCAGGTCGTGACCGCCAGCAACGGGAAAGAAGCTGTCGACTACTATGCCAAGAGCGGGGATGACGTCGATCTGGTCATTCTTGACATGATGATGCCGGTGATGGACGGGCGGGACTGCTTCCGTGGGCTGAAAGAGATGGACCCGGATGTCAAGGTGCTCCTCTCCACGGGGTCAGCATTCGAAGGGCAGTCCCAGGCACTGATGGGAGAAGGCGTCCTTGGATTCGTTCAGAAGCCTTACCGAATGAATGAGCTGGCCGACAAGATCAAGGAAATCCTGGAGCCCTGAACGCTTCCCGTAGGAGCTCGTCCCGCTTCCTCGCTGCGCAAGAGCATGGCCCTGTGCTCACCGCCCCGTTCGCTCTGCGGAAGACGTTGTCCGCTCGACAGCGGGCAGCGTGCCCCGCCGCCTCAAGAGAAGGGAAATCGATATGGATATGCTCCTGAATCCCGCCGAGGTCCGCGTACTTGCGTGCCTTGTCGAGAAGCAGATCACGACCCCCGACTACTACCCGCTCACACTCAACTCGCTGCGGACCGCGTGCAATCAGAAATCCAACCGTAATCCTGTGGTCGCTTACGACGACAAGACCGTCGTACGGGCAGTGGATGACCTGCGCGACAAGAAGCTCGTGTGGATGATAACATCCGCCGGCAGCCGCACCCCCAAGTACGAGCACCGCTTCACGGAAGCGCTCGACCTTACCCCGGCTCAGGTAGCTGTGCTCTGCGTTCTCATGCTCCGAGGTCCGCAGACAGGAGGGGAAATCCGCGGCCGCAGCGGGCGCCTTTTCGAGTTCGAGTCGATTTCGGCCGTCGAAGAGACGCTTGAGGAACTCGTGGAGCACGCAGGGGGGGCGTTCGTCACGAAGCTTCCGCGTCAGACCGGGCGCAAGGAACACCGGTTTGCGCAGTTGCTTTCCGGCGAGCCGGAAATTGAGGAAGATGACGCCATTCCGGCCATCGAGGAAGCCCGGTTGCAGGTCCAGAGCGAGAATGAACGCTACGATGAGCTGAAAGCGACCGTCGAAGAGCTGGAACAACAGCTTGAGGCCCTGCAGGCGGAATTTGACACCTTCAAGCAGCAGTTCGAGTAGACGGCCAGTGGTGGCCGCCGCCCCTAAAACGCCACCCTCAGGGTCACGATCTGCCAGGGACGAACCACGAACCGAGCAGTCTTGCCATTGACTCGTACGGGCTCTGCCCCCGTTAGGGGCTCTCCCATGAAGTCGGTGATCATGGCACTCACGACACCATGGCCAAAAACGAGTTTGGCCTTGGTCTCTCTCCCCGTTGACTCGTAGACCCTCACCTCCCACACATTCCGGGAAGCCTGACGTGCGGCCGACAAGACGATCGTGTCCGGGGTCACCACGACGGCACTCCACTCTTCCACGTCGCTGCCGCCCCCCTGCCCAGGCTGTCGTGTCACAGGCCCCACTTCTGCCGCCAGGGGATTGTGGACCTCCAGCGCGTCTCTGGAAGTCCCGGCCCGTTCCCAGGAGCCATCGTGCGGAACCAATGCCATCGTGAACCGGTGGCGGCCGAGCCCGAGCATGTGAGGAGTACCTGCCCCGCGATGCGTTGCATCCGTGGAACGCTGGCGGAGTAGAGAGAATGCCAAGGTCCGTGTATCCGGGTCGAAATCATAGCCGGTGAACGCGCCGTGGGGAGCAGCAAATGTGACCCCGCGATCCGCATCGGAGTAGTCAACCCAGCGTGACGCATAGAACGAGTTCGGGTAGCCCTGAACGAAGAACTCCCCGCGAAACACCTCACTGCCGAAATCTCCGCGCGGCTCGGCACCAAACGGGATGCCCGCCACCATCCGCCCCCCAAAGTCAAAGGGGACGATAACCTGGAACACGCCATCCTGCCGTTCCGTCGCGTCAATCTCTACGTCGAGCTCAATCCTGCGGACGCCTCGGACAAGTCTGACGACACGCCGGATGGTGGCCCCCCGTAGCGACGCAACGCTGGCAATCTCCTCAACAAGAGTCCCGCGTCGTGTCAGTACGGTCTCAGTGTCTAACTCCCAGCTCAACGGTGCCCCTAGCGGACCGTTGAGAATCCACCCACGCTCAGGGGCTGAAGCCGATCGGAACACGACGCAACCAGCCTCCTCTCGGAACAACGATTCGGTAGCCTCAGAGGCCTTGCCAATCTGCGGTCGCAGCCGTATGCCCCCCCGTTCCCCAACGCGGACCTCCCAGAACTCGTTGGCAATCACCCCGCTCCCACTGCGCCAGGCAGGGGCACCAGAGCTCAGTGCTGTGAGCTCGGGGGTCTGTAAAGTTGAACGCCTTGTTTTGGTTTGGTTTCAAACGTCGAGGGGACCGGAGAGCAGCTCAAGCCTGATTGGTCTTACTGAGGT
>Ga0209045_1001710_pt1 | contig 18426 bp, 18 predicted proteins | sample SaaInlLV_10m_DNA_4_FD_184664 | JGI IMG/M metagenome (GOLD analysis project Ga0209045, IMG submission 184664) | Marine microbial communities from expanding oxygen minimum zones in the Saanich Inlet - Saanich Inlet SI072_LV_200m_DNA (SPAdes) (version 2) | ecosystem: Environmental > Aquatic >...
TCGAGTTGACATGACTCAAATGAGCAAGCATAATGTTCTCAAATGTAGCTTATTGTTTTTATGGATCTTTCACTGGTTAAATCGGATCATTTAGAGATGATGTTACAACGTGCTTCTCAAGGTTCAGAAGCTGAAAGAACGTTTCAAACTCCATTCACTAAGCAAATACTCAGAGAGATAAAGCTACGAGCAAATGGAGGTGGTTTAAGTGAGGTTGATCAAGTAGAAAACCTCGTTAAAAGCGTTGAATCATTTGGAACTGAAGGTAACACTTCTGGAATCGTCCTTTAATCCCTCAACATGCCAAAAGCTATACCTCACAGAGTCGCCAAATGGGTTGACCTGGAATACACTTCACCTCAAGGATTTAAACGCGTTAAAACGCAAAGAATGTTTGAGAAAGTGTGCATTGATTGTAGCGAGAAGGAGAACTACACCTATTGTACAAGTGATAAGCCTCATTAATTAACCCCTTTCACCATGCGAATGATGAACCTAACCAAGGCACAAGCCTTAGACCTAACAATTGTGTTGCGAGCCAGTATTAAGGACTATGAGTCTGATGATGAGATGTTTGCCGTACGGAACTTCCGCAACATGCTCAAAGCAGAGTTAGGAGATTACTACAAAACCCTGTCCCGCATTGATGAGGCTGCACTTGAAGCACGTCAAAGCACACAAGGAAAGAGCCAAAAAGAAGACAAGGATGAGTTCACTAGAGTCCAGATGCTCCTCAATGGCCTCCAATTGGAGCGTAACGGCGTGATTGCCAGGGGGAAAGATGATGAGGTCATGGTTGTATTTGAAGGCGATGAGAACGAAGAGGCGTTTAATCTATCCCACAAGTTCTTTCAACGAGTAGGAAAGACTAGATACAATGACTTCAAGTTTGATGTTGATACCTATCTCGATATGGTGATCGTGTGGCGAGATGCAAAGGCTGATAAACATATTAAACCCTCTAAAGATGCCACCAAAAAAGAAGAGGAAAAAGATTAATCCAACCAAGATCCCCTCACGTTATATTGTCACGCTTCCTGTTGAGGCTGAATCAATTAATGAGATCATGAGGTTTGGAAACGATGAACTAGGCTTCCGCGCTCTCAAGCAAAAATGGGGGCGCATTGGCACACAATACTTTAAGGAGCAGATCGATAAGGGATATATCCCCGCATACTTCAAGACGCCAATCTCTATTAAGGTATGGATCTACTTCAAGACACAACGCAACAGAGACAAGGACAACTATTTCTTTATGGCCAAAGGGATCATTGATTCAATGAATCGATTGGAGATGTTTGAGGATGACAGCGCTGAGTTCGTGGACTTCGACGGTATAGTGTTCCGACAAGATGATCAGCGTCCAAGGATAGAGATAGAGATTAACCTAAGGACAAAGAAGCAAAAGAATCTAGCAATCTCATCTGTTGAGTTAATGGATGCCGCAGACATGGCGCTTAGTGTCATGCCTGAATTGAAGAAGATGTTTAACTCGGAGTTCTGGGAGACAGAGGATAGAGACCGAAAGCATGTTGTACTTGGGATCTACATGTCATACCCGACAGCCCTACGCCCTACGATCGCACAGATGGCCAAGCAATTAGACGTAAACCCTTTAACCATCCTTAGATGGAAGAAGCTTCGCATCGTCCGAGAGGTAGCCTTACAGTTCGTTAAGCATCATTTTGCCTATGATGTGCCAGATGTCATTGAAGCGATGAAGCAGCGTGCAATATCAGGAGATCCGACTAGTGCAAAACTGTTCATGGGTTGGGTTACAGATTGGAAGCCGGAACTCTCACCGACAACCAACATAAACGTAAGCCTTACTCAATCAGAGGTGGAATCAATAATCTCTAACCTAGAATCTAAAAATGTTAAGGAACAAAGAACTACTGAGTCAGTTAAAGTTGTTGGTGGAAGAAAGAAACTTTCCAGCAATAAAGACGTGGTTTAGTTATTGGTCAACAGATGGAGCGAATGAGTTCGTGTTTAGCCAGAAGGGCATACGGATTGATACCGGTGTTCCTCAGGAGTTAATAGATAAGGTGATTCTTTGGGGTCAGTTATGCCTTCCTGAGTACCTTGTCGATACTTCACCAGAGTTCCATAGGGATTTAATAGCCAAGTTCTTTAGTGAACATAATGAATACACCGCTGCTCCTCGTGGATTCTCAAAGACAACCATCATTCAACTGTGCTTAATGTTCATCATCGCTAATAGGATGAAGAAGTTTATCGTGTTGATAGAAAAGACGTTAGAAGAAGCCAGTGAAGTGATTCAAACCCCCCGCCAGGAGTTCGAGGATAACGAGATGATTGGCTTAATCTATGGAGATATAATCAACTCCCGCTTTAATAAGGCTAAAGAAGGACAAGCTGCTGTTAGTGATCTAGGGAAGAAGACCAGAGATACTAGGGCAGACATATTCATTAATGGAGTGAGGTTGAGAGCTAAGGGATTCCGTAGTTCACCCCGTGGATTGAAGTCTAGGGCACATCGTCCTGACTTGATTGTTATGGATGATGTAGAAGAGGATGAACACATAGGAAGTGAGCCACAAAGAGTGAAGTACATGAAGCAATTCAACAAGGGAGTGCAGCCAGCCATTGACCCATTAGGTTCAATCAAGGTGTTTGGTACTATCCTACACATGGACTCTCTATTGAATAACTTGATTCAGTTTCATAATGGGAGGATATACCGTGCTTGGTATGAGCCAACAGATGCTGAATGGGATTGGATACAAACACCTGAGATCCAAGTGGATAATAAGCGCTTGAAGCTACTATGGTCTAAGCGTTGGTCATGGGAGTTGCTCACTAAAAAGATCCAGGACATGATCGGAAAGAACATGTCTACCAGTGCAGCCGAGTGTGAGTTCAGAAACAATCCAGTGTCCGACATGGATGCAGCATTTAAACGTAAAGACCTACATCGTGAAGATAGGTTGATCGACATAAAGGAAGTGACCAAGAAGACCAACATGAATGGTTATGCAATGATGGACTTAGCTGATTCAACGAAGAATACCGCTGATTATACAGGGGCAGTGACCTGGTTAGTGGATACCGACGGAAATAGATACCGTGTTGATGTGAGAAGAGAGAGAAGAGACATTCTAGGCTGTATTTCCATGATATTTGAGATATGGGAGAAGTGGCATAGGCATGGATTAATAAAGATAGGTATAGAGAAGAAAGCATTTGAGGATCAGATCGTTCCCTTGTTTAAAACTGAGTGCCAGAAGAGAAACATGTACCCCGTGATCGAGGAGCTTCGTCCAATGGGTAGGAACAAAGAAGGAAGGATTAAAGGAGCGTTGCAAGGTCTATACCAGCAAGGCAAGATATGGACAGTTGGGAGATTTGTTGATGGGATTAATCTATATACGAAGGAGCCAGAGAAGAAATTCATCCCTACCGGACAGACAACTCAATTACTTCAGGAACTAGCAGACTTCCCTAATGCGGCACACGATGACCTATGTTTTGTTGCTGGTACGATGATAGCTACACCAACCGGAGATAGGGCAATTGAATCCTTAAAGGAAGGAGACTATGTTATAACTCCATTCGGATACCGAAGAATACAAGCATCTGGATCAAGAGGGATTAAAAAGGTGGTTAAAAACCATGGATTAACAGGTACGCCAGATCATCCAATCTTTTTGAATGGCAAGTTTGACAGTCTTGATACCGAAGCATACAATATAAAGGTTGAGCCTTTTACCTTTAATCGTTTTCTAACATGGAGATACAAGAAATTATTGAGTTTAATGGAGCTACCTACCGTCTCATGGGCGGGAAGAAAAAGTATTATCTCTCTCAATCAAAGACTAATAAAGGAAGGAAAGGTGCTAAAGGACTTCATGTCGCAATTTGGGAGTTTCACACAGGAAAGGAAGTCCCGAAAGGCCATGATGTTCACCATATCGACGGCAATACTTTTAATAACGACATTAATAATCTGGAGTGCTTATCGTCTAGGGAGCATCGTTCGGGCCATATGCAGCAAAGGCATAAAGACAATCCCGATTGTTGGAAATACGGACTTGAAAAAGCGAGAGAAGCAGCAAAAGAGTGGCATAAGTCACCAGAAGGAAGAGCATGGCATAGGAAGCATGCTAAAGATTATTGGAAGAACCCTAACATTATCCGTAAGCATTGCGAGGAATGCGATGAGGCGTTTAGTGCGAACTACCGAGACACTAGATTTTGCGGTGGGACATGCCAAGCTAGATCATGGAGGCGTAGGAAGAGAGAGAGTTTATAACATCAATGTGGCAGAGGATCATGTTTATTATGCAAATGGCATATTAGTTTCTAATTGTGACGCCGAGGCTTATAGCGCCGACATCGTACAGATACCGTTCGGGAATGATGCACACACACGAAGACATATTGACCCAGAGGATGATCCATTTGCCTCAGAGCGAGATAAGTTGTTTGGCGAAAACCTACGCGATGGTGATATAATAAAGGGGAAAGAACAATCATTTGATCCCTACTAATTATGTCAGAAGCTCAATTTCCCATTCCTAAAGAGGACATCCTAAAGATTGTTTCAGCTCAGGTCATGGAATCAAGGAACTACGTTTTCCCTAAGCGAGAGACATTTAAGGATAGGATTCGTTTATACAACAACCAACGAAAGCAACGAGACAAGATCGGTATTTTGACGCTATACGCGATGCAAAACACTCTATTGGCCTCATCCTATATAGACCAGATGGCTGTATCGTTTGAAGGTAGAGGGTTAGAAGATAACTTGAAAGCAAAGAACAAGGATGATTTAGCTAAGTTTGATCAAGAAGAGATGAACATGGCGGTGATTGATTACTTTACCCAATGGGATAAGTATTTCTTTGGTGTAGGTATTAGATATGTAGGTGCGTGGGATGATGTTAGGAAGGTACCAGTGCCTAGAACATTCTCTCCTATGTTATGGCTACCAGATCCAGCAGGATTTGCAGAGGATTCAAACTTTCGATGGCAAGGTATCGAGGACCAACGGACTAAAGCCCAAATGACTGAGGCAGCCGGATACATTAAGTCGGCTGTAGACAAACTAAAGACAGGGTCAAAAGCAACATCAGAGCAGCAAGACATGAGACGAGCCGTATCAGAAGCCCAAGGCGCAGGAGCGCCAGACTTCCAACCGAGAGACGTTAGCCAACAGATATTTGACGTAGTTCATATGTGGACATGGATTGAAGACACTCATTATCTGATTACAGTTGATGATTCACTCAAAACAATCCTACGTTTCCAAGAATTAGAAGCTGTTACAGAGGAGGAAAAGAAAAACCCGAGGTTAGTTCCATCTGGATTAGTATTAAACTACTACTCCCCGGTGCGTGCTGATCCTTTTGGTGTTTCAGTTGCTGATCTAGTAGAAGACAAACAAAGAGCCGAGTCAGTTCTAGCAAACATTCAGTTAGCTAAAGAAAAGGCTGAACTATATCCAATGTACTTATACGACAAGACCAAGATACCTAATCGAAGGGATCTAGACTTTGCGTTTAATAAGTTTATTCCTATTAATGGACAGACTGCTGGAGCCGTTGAGCCAATGAAGAAGGACTTTAATAAAGGTTCTACTCTCAACATCATGCAAAGCATGCAAGCTGAGTCACAACGTGCCTCTGGTGCTGATGAGTTGCGTATGGGAGTTCTATCTAGTCAGCAAAGAACACTTGGTGAAGTTAATCAGGTCACACTCAACTCTAATCTCCGACAAGCATTACACACTAGGATTAACTCTTGGGGTGAGAAGCGCTTCTGGTTCCTATGGGATCGTAAGTATAGACAATTCTTTAAGTCTACCCAGGAGAAAGAGATCAGAATACTTGGAGGAACTGGAGTACGATATAAGGTATTGCGTGGTAAAGACTTCCTAACGAAAGAGAATCCGGACATTGTTATTACTTCAACCCTTGAGTCTGCACAAAAGAAAGAACAGAAGAGACTTGCATACAGTCAAATCCTTCCGCTCATACAAGCTGATCCATCTCGACCACTAGCAGCCAAGAACTTTGGTTTGCGTAAAGCGGCTGAGTTCGTAGGATTGGAAACAGATGAGATTGCATACCTCATACCAGACACACCGAATGAACTATCTGCCAAGATGGAGAATGAGATTCTAAATAGAGGAGAGATGCCTAAGGTGCAAGTATACGATGATCACTTGAGTCATTTAGTTATTCATTCACAAGCCGAGGATACATCTGCTAAGTTTGCTCATATAAATGCACACATTCAAGCTTATTTATTATCAGAACAAGCGTTGATCGATAAGGCAGCGCAACAACAACAAGCCGCGTCTGGAGGTGGAGGAATAAACCAAGCAATCGCCACCGCTCAAGGACAAGTTGGCAATCAATTATCAAATTTAAATTCCACCGCTCAAGTAGAGCAAACACCACAATAATTTTTTAACCCCTAAGTTATGGTGAACCTTAAAAAGAAAGAACCAGTTGTATTGGCATTATCCCCCCGTGTAGCGGTTGGAGATGATAGTCTCCCTCGAGTTATCGGAGGACGATGTGAATTTACTGGAAAAGTATTCAATGATCGTGATGAGTGTCCATGGTTTAACGGACTTTGCTACGATGACAAAGGAGAAAAACTACCAGACTCTTGGACAGGAGACCTAAACGCTAATCGGGCAGCGATGTTGAAGTCTAGAGCAGCGATCATGTTCGTAGAAAAACCTAAAAGAGTTAGGAAGCCTAAAGCTGAAGCGCCTGTTGAAGTCGCCGAAGAAGTCGCCGAAGAAGTCGCCGAAGAAGTAGTTGAACAGGTAGTCGAAGAAGCACCTGCTGAATAAATTCAATCATATAATTCTGTCGCAATGAATAATCAACAAATTGACGTGGATTTGATGCGTTTAAGTATAAAGAGCGCTGAATCACAGGAACAATACTTAGCAATGATCAAATCCCTAAAGGTAAATCCTGGCTGGGGTTTGTTCACTCGCCTTTGGGGTGAGATGTTAAAGGATATAGAGGAAGATATCTTTGCTATGACTGGCGAGAAAGATTACAAATACACCTCAGATGATCTGAATAAATGGAAAAGACACTACATAAAGAGCATGCTTACATTTCCTGAACGTGTGTCAAAACGTTTGGCCGAATTTGACGTGACAAATGCTGAGGATACCGCCTCGCTTGATCCTTGGGAAGCACACATGTATAATAACCCTGTTAATACAAAAGGTTTCATGGGAAACGTTGTATAAACCTCGCAGTTTGGAACTGCATAATAAATCCTAACCAATTGACACTATGTCAAACGAACAACTCCAAGCCGCACAGGCTAGGGTGGCAGCCAATAGCGCACAAGATGCTTCTGACGAGCAAGCATTGAAGGCTTTAGAAGAGTCCGGTGGACTCGAGGCTGCACTTGAATCTGGGCTTGATGCAGTGGATGGTAAAACCACTGACGCTGTGGCACCTATGCCAGCAGTACAAACTAAAGCTGCGCCAGAGGAAACTATTGTCCCTCAAGAGATTGAGAAGGCAGCGGAATCCGAAGGCAAACCGTCAGCCGATCAAGGCGACGAACCTAAGGCAGAGGTAAAGAAATCTGATCCTGGTGCGAAACGATGGAAGAAAATTCTTTCAGAGAGGAACGCCGTCAAAAAGGAGAAAGAAGTCGCTTTATCTGAAGCTGAACAAGCAAATGAACGGGCAGACGCTCTTGAGAAGGAGCTAGAAGCATTACGCGCCAATCCCTCGAAAGAGGAGGAAGATGCTATTGAAGACCTGCCTGAGTCCGGTGATATTGATTCTCGTATTGAGCAAGTGATTGCTCGTAGGGAACGCGCCAAGACCGAACGTCAACAACGCTTAAATTCAGTTTTGGATGAATATCCAAATGCAAAGGAACACGTCGACAAGATCGAAGAGGTGATGCAAACACATCGCTCACTGTCTGAGGAAGCAGCATGGCTACTTGTAAAAGGAGCCTTAGGAGATGAAATATCATCCTCGAAAGCTATGAACTCAACGGACGCTGGCGGGCACTTAAGTCCCTCACGTCTAAATCCTACAAGCCCTACTGATATGTCAACCAGTGCCATGGAAGATTATCTACAAAAAGAAGCTGCCTCTGGGCGACTTCAGGGCGTGTAACGGTTGGACATGAAAGGACTAAAATCCTTTTATAAATCTAACCCCCATTATCGTGACTGCAATTACACGAAATGACATGAATTCCAATGTCCTACAGACTTGGCTACGAAAGAAGACCCTTGAGGTTTTCGAACCAAAACTTTTCTTTCATAAGTTTGGTGAACGTCCTGTCATTGACGACGGATACAACACTCTTTCTTGGGCTAAATTCGACCAAATCGCTAGTTCATCTGTAACCACAGGTGCTTCAACAAACGATGGTGTCTCGCCTAGTGACACTGATTTCGACGCAACCGTCATTTCAGTATCGCCAACGCAATTTAGAATTGTTGTGAATCTATCTGACATGGTAATCGAACGTAATAAAATCGATTTCCTTCGAGGTGCTGCAAGCGCCGTTGGTTCTGCTATGGCTCGTGACATTGACGAGACTGTTCAAACAACTATTATGGCTGGAGACAACGTTAAATACGCTGGATCTGGAAATACTGCTCGAACAGATCTTGCCGTTACAGACTTACTCACTGCTGATCTCCTTAACTTCGCACAGTCCTTCTTGACTGATCAAGATGCGCCGCATTGGGAAGCTGGAGCTTACATGTGTGTTATTCACCCATTCCAACTTTATGACCTTCGAGCATCAACCGCGGCAGGAAGCTGGGTTGACTTGAACAAATATAGTGTGAATGTGTCTAAAGTATTCAACGGAGAGATCGGTATGCTTCACGGTGTTCGTGTTGTCGTGTCTTCACATGTACAATCATTCGCGTCAACCACGACTGTATACCCTGCATTAGTCTTTGGACGAGGTGCGTACGGAGTTGGAGAAGCTCAACGGCTTCAAATGTTCCTTACTCCTCCTGGTCCTACTGATAGCGATCCACTAGCGCAACGACGAAAAGTTGGTGCTAAGGTTGCCTTCGGAACAACCATACTTCAACAAGCATCTTTGATGCGGATTGAAACTGGTGCGACTGCTGTTGCTTCTGACTAGGAATTGACCCTATAGCTCTCATCTTCGGGTGAGGGCTATGCCCATTTTATTAATTAAAAACCTTTACTATGGTTGTTGTAGATCACGAAGATCAAGAAACAGAAGAAATTCTGGACGATCTTCACGACAATGACGTTGCACTTAAAACGTCAGTTGACACAACGAACACTTTGGCGACAGAGTTACGAACAGACCATGCGACTACCAAAACGTCAGTTGATGAACTAAAAACATTGACAGATGAATTGCATGACGATCACGCTATTTTCATTACACTTTGTACTGAATTAGAGCTTGATCTTGAAGCCGCGGTTGCTGATATCACCGCGATGCGTGCTGCTATTGTAGGTATTACTGCCAAGCTTGATGCTGATGGTGGTGTTACCGACACTAATTACGCTGCTACTTGGGATCCTGCTGCACAAACTTCAACAGTTATTGCCGCGCCTCAAGTTGCCACTATCACTGCTACCAAAGCTACTGCTGGACCTGCAACGATTACCGCTGCTGCTCCTACTGCTGTTGGTGCGCTCAATACCACTGGGGCTACCGCATAGTCACCCCTTTGTACTGTTCAGGCCCTTTGTTTCATTGGGCTTGGACGGTATAATAGAGAGGACTATATAACCTAAAGCCCTATGACTGCCGTTGATACAATAATCACAGAAGCCAGAACCAACACTTCGACAAACGTTGATCAAGTAAGTGCTGCTAATGCTTTAATCTTTTTAAATCGTGTATATCATGACTTGGTAAATGCGCTTCAGGATATTGATGAGTTGTTCTTTTATCAGAGTTGGGTAGCCGACGCCGTAGCCGATCAAACGAATGGTGAATATAAGTTTCAAGCTGATTCCGCTACCGTTCAAGGATTAAAGAAGCTCCTTAAAATGGAAGTAAAGACACATCAAAACAATACATACTACGATGTCGCTAGGGAGGTATCTATTAGGCAACTTGATCTTGATTGGGATTACTATCTGACGAATCAATCATTGAATGATCCTATATATTACATTGGAGAAGACGGGTTTTTTTTGGCTCCGCAGTTCACAACAGAAGCAACCGGTGACCCAGGAAATAATCAGATCAGGATTTATGGTGTCCCTTCTGCAATTGATTTGGTGGCTGGAGGAGCTGAGACATTAGTCTTGGTGGATCGTGCCTACCACTGGTTGCTTTCTTTAGGAATGGAATATTGGATATACAAGAGTTTGAGAAAACGAGACGACTCTATTGCCGCACGTCAAGAGTACGAACTAGAAAAGAATAAGTTCCTATCAGAAATGTCCAATCGTGATAAATCGGTTCATTTAGCCTCTTTACCTGATGACACAGACTTAGAATGACCTCATATACAGCTCGTACAGAGCCTACAACTACATATACTGCAAGAACTGAGCCTACTACGACATGGACAGCTCGCACTGAACCCTCGTAATCTTTAATGTATCTTGATGACTAATGTACCCTCCGAACTCATTATTAAGTTAATGACAGACATAAAACAGGATTTAGTTCGCGAAATCCAATCAGTTAAAACAGATTTAAATACAAAGATAGTTACCATAAAAACAGACGCCGATGCAATTAAAATAGACGTTAAAAAAAACACTGAATCCAGAATAAATAAAGGAGGCATATACTTAGGAGTTGCCGGAGTATCTGGAGGTGTAACAACAGTAATTTCATTGATTCTTGCATTTTATAACCCTTTTGCATGATTTTATCACCATTAGAAAACGCTTCTCTCCTGAAACGTGAATGGATACAGCAACGCCCTATCATCACACAAAGTTTTGGCAAGAGGCCAGACGTGTATAAGCAATTTGGAATGAAGGGACACAATGGTATGGACTTCCGCGCTAAGGTTGGAACTCCTGTTTATGCTAGTTTTGATGGAGAAGTTCAAGTTAGGAACTCTAAAGACAAAGGATATGGTCTACATATTAAACTTCGTAGTTCATACAGGGCTAGAGAGAGCGTGTATGGACACCTAAGCCGCGTTGTAGTGAAGAGTGGTGACAGGATCAACATTGGAGACTTGCTGGGCTTTACAGGCAACACAGGGTTCAGTTCTGGCCCGCACCTACATTGGGGCTTGCGACACTTGGTGCCTCGGGCAGGAGATGTATTTAAATGGAAAGTAAAGGACCACAATAACGGCTATTACGGTTGGATTGATCCAGCGCAGTGGACAATAACCTATAAAGGAACCTTTAAATCGTATTCATTAAATTCATAACCCTTTTATCATGGAAGAACTTTTACCAATTGCATTAGGTGGACTGGTCATGTGGATTGTCCAGATGGCTAAACGGAAAGGAATTAACCCCTCATATTTTTTAATGGGAGTATCATTTGTTTTGGCTGCAATCTATGCAGCGGCTCAAGGTCTCGGGTGGGGCGCCTACCTTAAAGAAGCCTTTGTGACTCTCGTAGAGATAGCGGGTACAGCTAGTTTAGTTTATAATTACATTAAACAGTACAACCCTCAAGTTTCTAGCAATAAATAATGTCAAAAAGAAAATTATGGTTAACAAATAATTGGTTTGGAGGATATTCCGACAATAAGTACACTGGCACTTTTGCTAGCTACCAGTCCTCCAAAGGGGTGGAGGTTAGAAAAGAACCCGGAAGCATCTCCTGTGCGTTCCTTTCTGAAAAGGACAGCGCTTCTGTTGTTACTGATCTTGTTCGTAGTTTTGTCACTATACAATCCACCGGTGATGTCATCGGGTTTGGCGATACCGGGAAGATATACAGAAATGCCACAGGATCAGGAACTTGGGTTAACGCCTATACAGATTCCGGCAGCGCTGCAATCCTAGGAGCGTGGGAGTTTAATGGTCAATTGTATTGGGCTACTGCTACAAATCTTCACAGAATTGCAGTTGCCGACATTGATGCTGACTGGACCGGAGATGTGACCGAGGACTATAAAACATTTACAAACGGGAATACAAATGCTCATCCGATGATAGAGTTATTCAATAAGCTTTACATTGGAGATGGCAACCTCCTTGCTGAATTAGATAGTTTAGGCACGTTCACTGCAGATAAGCTAACGATATTCGGAGATGAAGAGATTAGAGCTTTGACCTTCGCTAACTCCTACATGAGGATATTTGCAAGGCGATCTACGAACGTGGACCATGGGCGACAGTACTTCTGGAATGGTATTACTGATTCATACACCGAATCTGTCCTATGGGAAGGGCTACCAATTCATGCGGCGATAAACAAGTCTGGAATTGATTATGTAATTGCAGGGCGTCGCCCTCGTATGTACGCGTCATCTGGACAGTCTCGTCAATTATTGAAGGTATTTCCAGGTGTGACAGAGGCGCAGTCGTTATTTATGAACAATGAGGCGATAGCTTTATACAATGATTTAATTGTGTTTGGTCCTGGCGATGCTAATTCTTCGGCAACAACATCTGGTAGAGGTGTTTGGACTTGGGGATCACTCAATAAAGATTATCCAGAAGTTTTGAACTTTGATTATCCGACTTCAAATGATAATGCTACTGATGAAATTGGAGCAGTGCATTCATCTAATGGGAAATTGTACCAATCATGGAAGAACGCAAGTACCTATGGGATCGACGTAGTGAATACGGCGAAGTATTACACTGGCGCTGAAGTGACGATGAGAGTATTTAATGGTGATTTAGCTTCCAGGAAGAAAGAAATAATTGAAATGTTTGCTGCTTTTGATCAGCTTGCTACTGGAGAGAAGATACAAGTGTTTTTGCGTTCCAACTTAGTGGCAGCGTGGGGATCAGCTCAGATGACTATTGATTATGATGGCAACGCTTTAGATCAAGGTGTATGGCATAAATATGTAAATGCGCCATTCGACTCAGATATATGGAATTACCTAGAGGCTAAAATCGTACTCACTCCAGGCTCTAGTGCAACAACGAATGTAGAATTTACTGAGTTTGGAGTGTCATACGAAGAAGTTTCTAATTTAATTTAAATGGCAGAAGGATATGAAATTGTAGGTTTATCTAACATAGAGTATCAACCCTTAGCGGATGGTACTGAGTTTGCGCCAGAGAAAGACAGTTTAGGATATGTCCCCGTGATCACTGGTGACCCCAATTCCGCTGGTACTGGAGCAGTTAGTTACAATGCAGTATCAGTTCTAGGAGTTTTAGGGAATTTTGGTATTTACGAAGACCGGATACAGCTTGGTACATCGACAAATACTGCTGGTGTTAGTGGGAATGTGACCACATCTGATGATGTTAGGTTCTGGGCTGGAAATACATTTGCTAATAGAGATACTGCACCGTTCAGGGTGACTGAATCTGGGGCATTAGTAGCTACGAGTGCAACGATCTCAGGAACACTTACTGCTGCTGCAATTCATATTCCAGATGAAGACACAACAGATAATTCCTTTCACGTTAATTCAGGAGGAAATACTTGGTGGGGAGCGACTACGTCAGATTTTGATTCAGATAACGACAACGCAAATGCATACGTTCTCTCCGATGGTCAAGCTAAGTTCGCGAATATTCTTTTAAGTGGAGTTCGTAGTGGTTCAATTATCCTTCCTACGCCCACAGATGACAACCTGGCTGGTTATTGGAGCTTTGATGAAGGGCAAGGGGCATTTGCTATTGATGAGACCGCCAATGCCAATCATGGAGCGATAACAACAGCGACGCATGCTCAAGGTATATCCGGGACTTGCTTAACCTTTAATGGCGCATCAGGAAGTGTATTAGTATCTGATAATTCTGCTATCCAAAACATTTGGGATGCTGGAGGAGGTGTATCGCTTTGGTTCAATGCGAATAGTGACGGGGAGTTTAGTGGAGGTAAGTTAATTAATAAAAGTACTGGGTGGTCTGTCTTTACAAGAGATGAATTGGCTAGCCTTTTACGGATTAGATTTAGTGTAGATTTCGATAGTACAGATGGTGTTTGGGAGACGGATAGGATCGTCTCGATAAATGGATGGCATCATTTTTTTATTGGCTACGATGCTGATTCTGTTTCAAATGATCCAACATTTGTTTTAGATAGTGTTTCGACGACAGTGAATGAGATTACTGCCCCGGTTGGCACTAGAGTCACAGACGTTGGGTCTGACCTGTACTTCGGTAGCAATGCTGCTGGCGATAGAACGTTTGATGGTGAGTTGGATGAAATTCGGCTATATACAAGCGAACCCACACTCCAAGAAGCAATTTCATTGAGAGAAAACCCTGCCGGGAATACCCCTCAAGGAGTTAAGCAATTAGGGGGAAGGTACTTTAGTGCCGCTTCTGGTGCTGTTGTGCAAATATTTCCAACAAATAACATTGGGTTCCTGGCACAAGACTCTAGCGGGAATGATGTCTTTAAGGTTGAAGTAGGTGGAACGGATGTTGGAGATGTCACACTTGGTGATCCTACCTCTGGAGCGTTCATTCGATGGGATAGTTCGCTTTCTACTTTAGAAGTGAGAGCCAATCTAGTTGGTATATCTAATCCTATGTCATTGAACGTGACTATCCAGGATATAGCCTCAACGGCTCTGAATGAAGATGCAAGCTTTATAGGGTCAAACGCTGCTGGCGACATTACATTTCATTATAATATGGACACTGCTGGTACGAATGCGTCAGCTCTTTTCCGTATTGGATACGATAACGGATCATTCTACTTATTCGAGAAATATAATGAAGGAGGCTATACCAATGAAGCCACGTTTGGTGCAGGTGATTTCATTTCAGTTACAGATTTTGGTGGTAGCAAATTAATCTCGCATTACGATTCATCTCTTGCGGCGAATGTTTTTTTTAAAGAGAGTTTCAGTTCAACTTCTGGAGCTTGGGGCGCTTTAACAATCTCCGGGACTGCTAGTTCTGGCCAAATAACGACAGACGACACGGATGTTTATGTATTGGATTATTCAGATGATGTAACAGTGCGACGATATACGATTTCAGGATCAACAATTACTTATCAGGATAGTTTCACACTAGCTAATGCTTCCCCTGATGGATTTACATATGATGGGACTCTTTGGTGGGGGCGAAGTGCGGGAGTAATTAGGAGCTTTAATGGCTCTGGAGTAGTCCAAGGAACGATAACATTGAGCAATACCCCATTGAATTTATTCCGTGGTGTAGTAGTTCGAGATAGCCGAGTTTATATTTGCAGTTACATGCACACTCCCCTAGGTGGAGCCAATAGGACTGACCCTACACCGTTACAGATAACGCTAGTTCCTGTCGGATATTCCTAAAATAACCTATAATATACATATAATCATTCTACTATGGCATCCGAAAACGAAACATTTGTTAATCAATTCCTCAAACAGCAATCTGGGCTTGGTTCAGAATACAAACAATTAATTGATGCTCCACTCGATATTATATCTAGATTTGGACAAGATAGATCTAAGGATGAATCTCTTGCTCCATCAGATCAAGTAATCGGTGCATTCCAACAAGCAAAGACAGCATTCGAGACATTCGGGGACTTTGGTGGACGAGCTAAAGAGTTTCAAAACACAGTGAACACATTCAGAGATTTATTCCCTGATCAGTTTGGTGATGTTGGCGATGTGCAAGTAGGAAACATTGCTGACCTTATTGGAGGTAGCGGGACTTCTGATGATCCACGCCGTGTGAACATTAGTAGTGATGTATTGGACATTTTCAAGAACATTGATACAGCACGAGATGCGAGATTGGCTTCAATCCAATCAGCCCCAAGGCCAGAGACAGCAACGAAAGGAGGTGAAGCTCCAAGCGCCACGATGGAGCTAGAAGGAAAGCCAGGAATTGATCCAGTAGAAAAACAATTGCAAGGGTTAGAACAACCTAGACTAAATGACATACGTGATGCAGGTGGGACATTCCAAGACTATAAGGACGCAATCGTGATCTGGCGTGGGAGAGACGACAAGAAGACAGTTGCCGGCGAAGAAACTCTAGCTGCTGAACCTTCCGTATCTGTTACTGATGAGTTCGCAACGAATGTACAACGAGAGATTGATCGTTTAAGTACGCTTCCTGAAGCAGAAACAAGAACAAATACTATCAACCGATTCGAGAGTTTGCTTACTGGAGAAACAGCAACCCAAGCTGATATCAACCGTTTCGGTAGCCAATTCCCCGGTGAAGCTGTAGCGCAAACACAAGCACTAGTTGAGCCAGAAGTCGCAGTGCCTCAATCATATCAAATTCAACCTGGGGATAATTTGACCCAGATTGCTAATACTTTCGGGACTTCAATTGCTGAAATCATGGCATTGAATCCACAGATTACTAATCCTAACCTGATTTTCTCAGGGCAATCATTAAATATTCCAGGAGGTTTACAAGCTGTTCCAACAGAAGAGCCAGCACCAGACTTCAACCCATTAGATACGATTAATGATATTGCACAACAAACTAGCAACATGATCGACGAAGCGAAGTCTCAAGCAGATTCATCCATAAATGCAGAAACACGACAAAGTGAGTTTGAAGCTGCATTGGCTGAAATCATGGCTGATACTTCAGACATTGACCTAAATGACACATCTAGCTTAGTTTCAAGTGATGGACAAAACGTTGCGCTTTCTGACAGTAGTTTAGTTCAGCAATACCAAGCGTTGATTGATACTCCTAGAATACAAGGGTATCAAGACGAGCTTTTGAGTGTTCAAACAGAATTAGCCGAAATAGAAGCTGCTGAATTAGCCATGGTTAATGACCTTAGAGCTGAAGTCGAAGGAGAGGCGTCAGAGTCCTATATCCAAGCCTTAGCTTCAAAAAGGATGCAAGACATCTATCCTAGGAAATTATCTCTACAGCGGCAACAGGCTGCCTTGGAAGGGGCATTGTCTGGAGAGAAAGAGAATGCAGCGAACATAATGCAATATTATGCACAAGATGAGCAACGACAATACGATCGCATGTGGGATAAAGTGAATTTCCTATCAGATCAGTTCGCTAGTGAGCAAGATATGGCTCAAGCTGCATTTGATAATGATATCAGCATCCTAAATGCAATTAAAACTCTCCCCGATGATCGTTCAGTGACTATCGCAGGGAACACATACCAAGGGATTGCAAGCACAGAAGACCTTAAAGTGGTCCAAGTAACTCGTCCCAATGGAGATGTGGTTGTGATGGGGATTGATTCAAATACAGGTACTGTGAAATATGAAGAAAATCTCGGGCCAAGTAGGGTCTCTAGTGGGAGTGGTGGGAAGGCACCATCGGCAGCAAGTATTTTAAAAGAATTGAAGGCTGAACTTGAGCTTGATTACTTATCTTCTAGTACAGGGCAAGGAATTATGTCTGGGAAATATATAGAAGTGGAAGACCCAGATACCGGGATTGGGATTGTAATAAATAAAAATCTTTATCAGAATGATGTATCTGAGTATGGCTCAGATAGCGTTAATTTGAATGACTACAATATTAATAATATTCTCCAAGGAGAGAAACGTGAACACTTCTAAATATGCCTAAAACTGGAATTTCATCAAGCCAAACAAGCACCGACACGCAACAAGCTGTTGGTGTTCAAGATACTTCATTGGAATTTAAGGACCAGGCGAGCGACATTGATAAAGCAAAGGCAGCTTTAGCCGCATCGAACATCCCTATTCCGCAAACTAGCGGGGTCCGTGATACTTCCCTAGAGTTCAAAGACCGTAAAGAAGCAGTGATCGTATCTGATAAGCCAACGGTTGTTCTGCCAGATCAGAAATTTGGGATCCAAAATTTCCCCGAGTCAAAACTCCAAGAGCAAATTAGCTACAATACGAGAAATATCCCATACAAGGACACGATTAATAATATATCATCCGAAGCTGGAGAGATTATCGGGAGATCGCTTAGAGGAGTTGCGTTTAGTATCCCTCGAACAATAGCTGATATTGTAACAATTGTAGGTGAAAACCCGGGGATGCAAAGATTATTCGGAACGGATGCCCCTCCAGCATTTGATAAGTGGCTTAACGATCAAGTAGTACCTATATCTAATGATGTTTCAGAGTTTTTTAGCCAGAAAGAGATTGATGTCTTGGCTCCGATTAGGACTGATGATGGGAAGTTGAGTTGGCAAGAATATTTGAGCTACACAACTCAAGGTGGGGCAACACTTCTGGCCTCACTAGGTATTTATAGTATGACGAAAAGTACAGCCTTGGCTTCTTGGATTACGAATAGTTTAGAGGCTACTTCAGAATACACAAACGCCAAGAATGCAGGGAAGACAAATTCTCAATCCTTATTGATCTCGGCTACTTCATTGGTTGCAACATCAATATTGGATAAGGCTGGG
>Ga0209045_1001713_pt1 | contig 18399 bp, 24 predicted proteins | sample SaaInlLV_10m_DNA_4_FD_184664 | JGI IMG/M metagenome (GOLD analysis project Ga0209045, IMG submission 184664) | Marine microbial communities from expanding oxygen minimum zones in the Saanich Inlet - Saanich Inlet SI072_LV_200m_DNA (SPAdes) (version 2) | ecosystem: Environmental > Aquatic >...
TTCGTTTTCTGGCCCAGTGTTTATTTCGCTTTGCTCAATAAGCCATTGGACATCGAAAACATTTCGTTTTCTGGCCCAGTGTTTATTTCGCTTTGCTCAATAAGCCACTGGACACTGGACTTGCGTCTGTGAGATATTTAAATAACTAAATTCTAATTAATTATTATATGAATATTTTAGAAAAAGTAAAAGTGTTGGGAGATGCAGGGAAATGGGATACTTGTGCAAGTACTGCATCAAACAGAAAAGTAACTGGAACAGATAGAGTAGGTAATGTAGCTGCAGGAGGAATATGTCATTCGTTTACAGAAGATGGTCGATGTGTATCTTTGTTTAAAACATTAATGACAAACCAATGCAAATATGATTGTAAGTATTGTCAAAATGCATCAGATTGTGCGAAAAATAAAGTTATGTACAAACCAGAAGAATTAGCAAAAGTGTTTATGCACCTTTACACAAAAAATTATGTTGAAGGATTATTCTTAAGTTCAGGAGTTTGCAAAGATGCAGATTTTACAACAGAAAAAATGCTTGAAGCAGTTTCTATTATTAGAACAAAGTATAAATTCAATGGATATATTCATTTTAAAGTTTTACCCGGAGCAAGTCGAGACTCTGTAAAAGAAGCAAGTAAAATTGCAGATAGAATGTCAATAAATTTAGAAGCACCTAATAGTTCAAGACTTTCTCAAATAAGTGCTGTAAAAGATTATAAAATAGATATTCTTCGTCGACAAGCTTGGATAAAACATATTGCTGTTTCTTCAGGTCAAACAACACAATTAGTAGTTGGAGGAAGCGGCGAAACAGATTTAGAAATTTTAAAAATGGTAGATTGGGAATATGAAAACATGAAACTTCGAAGAGCATATTATAGTGCATTTGTTCCAGTTCAAGGTACAGAGTTAGAATGGAAAGATAAAACTCCGTTTCAGCGAGAAAATAGATTGTATGGTGTAGATTTCATGATGCGACAATATGAAATTAAATTAAATGAGTTTAGGGAAGTGATGGTTGATGGAAACTTACCTAACGGAGATCCAAAAATGCATTTAGCAAGAAACTATTTTGATGGACCTATTGATTTGAATGTTGCTAGTAGAGATGAATTATTGCGTGTTCCAGGAATAGGACCTACATGTACACAAAGAATAGTTAATTTGCAAAATAATGGGAAGAAAATTTCTAAAAGATCAGAACTCAAATCAATAGGTGTTGTTTTGAAAAGAGCAGAACCATTTATTAAAATTGGAGGATGGAATCAAAAAACTCTATTTGGATTTTAACAATATATTTGTATTTTAAAAATCTAATTGGACTTTAATATTTGAAAATGAATTGTGAAATGAATGAATTGTTTGGATTTGCGCACTTACATAAAAACTTTAAACCTGAGTTGGCTAGGTTAGTGTATAAACAAGATCCTGATATTGTTAAAAATATTGCGACGAGTGAAGCTCGTAAATTGCATGGAATGCATAGATGTGTTATGCGTGAAGTACATTTAAAATCAGGATTTATTAGATTTGAATCGTCAGATCATGGAATGCTTTATGCAAAAATAAATCTTGAACATAAAACTGAAGATATGCTTTTACAACATTTTCATAATAGATTTCCTTTATTTCATATTGTTCTTGAGGTGAAGGGTGTTAGTTGGTTGATTAATAAGAGTGGTGTAATTTCTAAATATAACTTGAGTGTTTTGGATTTGGTTAAGCAGTTGGAAATTAGATTGCCTAAAAATGAATTGCTGTGTGAGCTTGATCTTGGTGAGTCAGGGGATGATCTTTGGAATAAATATTATAATTCTCAATACATTGGTGAACGAAGGAATTTAAAGTTGATGAAGAAAATGATGCCATTAAAGTACAGAGAAGATGGATTTGAAACATTTAATTCGAGAAGATGTTGTAAGTTGAGTGAATTTTTTTGAGGATAATTTTAGAATCATATTTTTTTAGTTGTTAATTCTTTTTTTTCTATTTGTTTTCTGTTTTTTTTATTTGTTTTATAACATAATCTATTCCATCGGATTTTATATTAACCCAATCTCCTGTCTTGAACATATTTGAAAAATCACTCATTAATAATATATTTAATTTTGCTGCACGCATTGCACGTATATCGTCATGAGCTAAAAATCCTAAAGAGTGTTCAAAAATATTTGCTTTGTGATTTTTTAATTCATTAAAGTGCCATGCAGATCTCATTTTTTCACAGTAAACAGTTGGATCTTCAGTTAAATCTAATTCAATACCATATTTTAAATTAAATCCTACATTAGCAACAACACGATAATCTATTCCTTCAGGAGGAGTTACTCCAATAACAATTAAGCCTTGATCCAATTTTGATTTTTTTTTCAACTTGAAATTTGCTTTTTCTTTTTTCTTAAATGGTCTTACTTGAAATAAACAAAGAGGACTAAGTCCAAATTCAATTTGATATGCCCAGTTAGAATCAAGCTCAGGAAGTGAATTTATTTGATCGTGCCAAGACATAACTGTTTTTAATTGTTCAAATAAATTATATTTTTTTGATATTTTTTTAAATAAGGGCGCTGAAAAATTATACCATTCATTTTCATAAATTTTAACATCCTTGCCATTTGTAGAAATAAAATTACTATTAATAGGATTATCGGACTTCATAGATCGAGAAATGCTTGTAGAAAATAAATAGACATTATCTTGATTTGGATGTGCTATGTATGTTCCAGTAAAATAACTAGGAATTTTTTCTGCGCAAATAACATTAATTTTTGAACCCAAATTTTTAGGTTTTGGTCCATTCAAAAAATCTTCTTCAAATATTATACTTGGAGAATTTTCAATATATTCTATACTTAATTTTAGTTCTCTATCGAAAATTTTTTTGCTAGCATAACGACCACAATAACCAGGATTTGTTACTTTTGCATGTTCTGTTTCAAAATCAAGAATAACTTTGGTTGGAAAAGTTCCTTCATATCCGTCGAGTTCGCATATAGCACTTGATCTAAAAATTCTAGGCCAAGAAATATTTGCAGCATCTGCTCGAGCTAAAAAAGATTCGACATTTTCTTCAAGAGTTTTAACAACCATTCTAGCTTGAGGAATATTAGGTAGGTGTTGTGCTGCATAAATTAGAAGCCCTGCTTTTGCACCATATTTTTTAACTAGTTGTTCTGGATATTTCATTTTGTAATTTAATATTTTTGTTAATCTATAGAATCTAATTTTATAATTTCTTTAGGATCACATTCATCTGTGGTTGATAATACTCTAAATAATGGTTCTGATCTAGACGATCCATTTATGTTATGAGTAACATAAGAAACTTTTTTCAGAGTGGGTATTTTAACTTTATTTCCTTTTTTGATTGTACTGAGAAGAATATCTAAACTCATAGGATCATCGTCAGGAGTCACTGTACAGATTCTAGTAGTTTCAGTACGATCTGAATAAACAACTAATGTTAGTTTATTGTATATGCTTCCTGTTTTTTCAGGTTTAATAATTGAAATCGAAATTAATGAATTAACTGATTCATCTTTTGGAACAAATTCTTGCACATAACCAATTTCTTGTACGATGCCTTCGAAATAACTGTCTTCTAAATAACTATCTTTTGTGCAGGTGATGTATCTTCCTGAAATGTTCTCTTGACTTTGATACTGTTGGCAATTCATTACTCTTGTACCGTTAGGTAATTTCATACCGCAACCAAGAATGGTTGTAGCTAATAATGCAATTCCAGTATAAGTTATTAGGGATTTCATTTTATTTTTTTGATATTTTTTGATATTTTTTTATGATTGTTTGTTTGTGTTTATTAATCAGTATCTGGAAGCTTGCGAATATGTTCAACTTTACAATAATCAATTGATGAAAGAATTTTGTAAAGAGGTCTTTTTCTATCATTCCGTTCAACTACATGTCCTACTTTTCTGATTGTTGGAATTTTAACTCGATCGCCTTTTTGAATTTGTGTGAGTAAAATGTCTAATTTTATTTTTTCACCGTCATCAGGTTCAATTATGCAAGTTCTGGTTTCGTAATCTTCATTTTCGGGTTTTACGACAAGTATTGATTCTTTATATGCTTCTCCTGTTTTTTTCGGAGCAATTAATAAAATATTAACTAATGAATTTACTTGAGATTCTGGAGGAGCAAATTCTTTTACATAACCAATGTGTTCAACCGTTCCATATATGAAACTGAATCTGAATGGATCTTCAGTTCTGCATTTGATATATTTTCCAGATAAATCCTCTTCATCTTGATAAGGTTTGCAATTTACTGCATTTTTACCATTAGGCATTCTTTCTCTGGGAGCACAAGATGTTAATCCTACTAATGTGCATAATGCAATGCTTGCGTATTTTATGATTGGTTTCATTTTGTTGTTGTGTGTTTGTTTTGTTTTTACTTATCTGTTTGTTTTTCAACTTCTGAAATTTTAACAATGCTTGATGGTAAACAGTAATCAATCGTTCCTAGAATTTTATAAACTGTGTGAGTATCATAACCAATTTCTGCTTTTCCTACAGGTTCGATAGTTTGTACTTGAACTTTATCTTCTTTGTTTATTGAGCCTATAAGTATATCAATTTCGTTTTTACTTTCAAGATGTTTTAGAATGCAAACTCGCTCAGGTAGAGTTTTATCAGTGGGTGTTAAATAAACTGTGACGCTCGTATATAATTTTCCTGTTTCCTTAGGAGGAACAATAGGATCTTCACAGGCAATTACCTCTGTTTCTGTTGGTAATCCCATTTCTTTCACATAACCAACATATTTAACAGTTGCTTCAAGAATGCTTTTTTTAATAGGATTATCTTCTGAAGGACAAACAATTGTTTGAGTTGGGTGTTCGGTTTCTATTCCATGATCTTGACATTTTACTTTTTTGCCATTTGGTAATTGTATTTTATCGCAGCCTATACTTGATGCTGCCATTACAACTAATGCTGTTAGTGCTGCGTATTTTGTTATTGAGTTAGTTTGTTTCATTTTTTTACTCCTTGATTTATTTTTTGATTAAATTTTATATTCTGTATTATTTTGGTTTCTATTTTGAGTTGTTTTTTCTTCTTGAGATTTTGGATTGGGAAGTTTCATGATATCTTTAGTTTCATATGTGTCTATGTGATTTAGAACTCTGAATTTTTGTCCTCTTGTTGGACCATTTATGGAGTCATAACCTTCTCCTTTTAATGTTGGAATTTGAATTTTATCTCCTTTTTTAACATAACCAAGTAAAACTGTTGGAGGAGGAGTAGAATCATGATCAAAAAACAATAATCTTTCAGGAAGTGAAGAATCAGTTGGTATGAATACAATAAGTAAATCTTTTTCAGGATCTGTTTTTTTTTCTTGTCCAGGTTTTAAATCAAAAGTTAATAAAGAAGTTGTAGTTCCTGTGCTTAATTCTTTTAAATAATTCTCATCAATCAGTCCAATTTTTTTTATTGTACCTTCAAGATAGCCATCTTTTTCTGTTGTTCCTTTTATGCAAAGAATTTCTTGATGATCTTTTTTCTCATCCTCTAAGTATCTGTAGCATTGTGCTGAGTTATTATTTGGAAGAGTAGTGTCTGAAAAATCATTGCATCCTATTGTGCCTAAAGATAGAACCAATGCGCAAATAGAGCTATTTCTAATTAGATTATTCATTTTATGACCTCAACACCCCGTTATTATATGAATTATTAGTGATATTTTATAATACTTCTTTAATATATAGTACTATCTAGTGGTAATTGATATTGTTTTTATAAATGTTTCGGTAGAAATTAGGTTTAGAATGGATTATTTGGTTTGTTTTGAGCTAATTGGTGCTTTTGCTGTTTATTATCTATGCGCAAACCAAAAAACAGTTTTATCAGGAGTGATACTATCGCATCTCACAAAACCAAAACGCTCTAATTGAACTATTTCATTTTCTTTTATGTCATTGATGTATTTTTCTCCAATTCCTGACGCGGTTGTATTATTGGGCATTAGAACTTCAACATTAACTGTGTTATCATCAATAACCCAATGAATAATTCTACAATTAGAATTATCTTTAACATCATCATAAGATTTACTATGAAAAACACATTTGTTGTCTTTGAATGTGAAGTTTAAGCAATCCATTAAACGATAAATTTTTCCTTCTTCTAATTTATCATCGCCATCAATAAAAAATTCTCCTTTAGTTTGAAAAGCGCGTCCACCTTTTTTTTTGTCTGGATGAAGATCTAATTCAACTTCAATTTCAGGCGCTCCCTCGACGACAATTTTTTTAGGATTTTTAACAAAGAAATATCTATTTGAAATAGGATCTACAATATCTTTATTGAATGAATTAATAACTGAGAAAAAATCTTTTAGATTAACAGATTTGTCTGTTTTGGTGAGACCAACTTCTGTTGCATATTTGATCAATGCTTCTGGTTGATAACCTTGACGAGCAAGAGCTTTCAAAAAAGGGATTCTAATATCGTCCCAACCACTATAAGTTCCATCTTCAATTTTTGGGCGAGTTTTACTGCAAGAAACTGGAAAACCCTCAAAATTAATTCTGCCCGTAGATAGCGCAATAGGCGTTTTAAATTCAGATACATTATGAATCATCTCTTGTTTTTTTGCATTATCTGCATGATCTTTTCCACGAATAGTATGAGTAACGCCTGATTCCATATCGTCAATAGCGACAGAAAAATTCATAAGAGGCCAAACTCTAAATTCTTTTCCAGTTTTAGGATGTTCAATATCACTAATTCTTAATAATGGAAAATCTCGCATAGCAGGATTTTTATGAGCAATGTCTGATTTGAATCTAACAACTGCGTCACCTTCTTTATAATCAGTAAACATTTTATGCCAACGCTTAACGTGAACTTCAGGAACTAATTCTCTGCACGGACAAGCAGTTTTTGCTTCTTTTAATTGTCTAAAATCTTCATTATCACATTCACAAACATAAATGTGACCTGCGTCTAATAATTTTAGAGCGTGAGTATAATAAATATCTAAACGATCACTTTGAATTATGAACTCATCAACTTTATTTTTACTAAGCCAATCACCATCTTGTTTTAACATATCATAAGACTCAGCGTCAATATTTGAAGCATTGGTATCGGAAATTCTTAAAATTAATTTACCTTCATACATATTTCTGTATTCTACGTTTAATCCAAAAACATATGCGTGACCAATATGCATAGGACCTGAAGGACTTGGCTCAAATCTCAAAACAACTTTTCCTTTTTCTGCATCAGGTAAAGGTTTGAGGCCAACTCTCTTTTCAGTTTTTTTTTCTAAAAGATCTGGAGCGATTTCATTGATTTCTTTTTGCATATCTTCCTTAGACATTGAATTAACTTGATCAACAATTTCTTTGATGTCTGTCATTATTTCTTTAGCTTTAGATTTAAGTTCTGGTGCTTCGCCTAAAACTTTAGAAATGATTTTTCTAGGATTTGCCTGACCAAATTTGATTGCGTTTTGAAGTGCGTATTTTTTGATAATAATTTTGTGGTCTGTCATGATTATAGGCTAAACTTTTAGATTCTATTTAAATATTTTTATTAGGTCATTATTCTTTTTGAATGCAGGATTCGGGCTTTAAGATTGTAATTTTCAATCTTGCTTGTATCTATCAATTGTTAAATCTCTATAGTTGATTCTAAGGCGTAGGAAGTCTTTTTTTGGCTAAAAAACCTTTAAAAAACGAAAAGTTTAAATAAGACTCGCTTATAAACAGGTTTAAGTTGTTTAAAATCAATGTAACTGAATATTAAATCCTAATTACGAGGTATACAAAAATGGCAAGAAAAGTAAATATTGTACCCAAAGCACCTGTTGCAAGAATCCTTATGAATGCAGGAGCAAAAAGAGTAAGTGCTGATGCAGTCGATGCTTTTGCAGACGTAATTCAAGAAATTGCAGAAAATATTGGAACTCAAGCAGTAAGAATCTCAAAACACAGTGGACGAAAAACAGTTCAAGAAGGAGATATTAAGTTAGCTGCAAAGCAATAATGCAACAATAATTTTTAATTATTAATTTAATTTTTTATTTTTTCTACATTATTTTATTATTTACTATTTTTTCTATTTAGATCTTTAACCCAACCTAAAAGTTCAAAAAGATCATGTACTCCGTGAACTAAGTCAGGCATTGCATAAGCTTGAGTAGGAGTAACCCATCTAAATTCATCATGTTCATTTGGATCTATTTTTACATCTATTTTTTCTTTAAGTTTAATTCTAAAAACTGGAAATTCGACAATTTTTTCATCAAAATGCCAATTCCATGATCCAAGAAATTCAAGTTCTGACTCGTTTGCGTTGTAACCTGTCTCTTCTTTTATTTCTCTAATGATTGTTTTCTCTTCGGACTCACCAGGTTCTGCTTTACCTGCAACAAGTCCCCATTTACCACCTTGAGATTTATGATCTGGACGATGAAGTAGAACAAGTTTTCTATCAAACTCTAAAATACAACCGACAGTACGAATTTTTGAAGTCATATCGATAGGTAATATTTGTTGTTTATTAATTTGTTGTATATTCTTGATAATATTTTCCCAAATATTTTTATATTCTAATTGATTGTTTGTTGTTTAATGGTATCAATAGAGGTAGAATTTCAAAATAAAAAAGAGCATGTTCTTAGAGGTAATCTAAGATATGTTGAAAAAGAAAATAAGATTCCTGTTGTAATTGTGTTACATGATTATGAATATCACTGCGAACACGAATTTATAATTAATATTTCTAATCATTTAATGGATAGAGGATTTGTAGTATTTAGATTTGATTTTCATGGACATGGACAAAGTGAAGGTGAAATGAAAGAATTTAATATTACTCAACAAGTAGATGATTTAATTAGTGCAGTTGATTATTTAGAAAAATTAGATTTTACTGATGGCTCTAGAATTGGAATATATGGTCATGGAATGGGGGCAGATGTTGCATTAATTGGTGCAGGGGATGATGCTCGAATAAAAAATTTGATATTACACGCGGCACGAGCAGATCTTTTTGAACACATTACGTCGAGGTTTTCAAATGATGAATTATCAGAATTAAATAAAAAAGGATTTGTTACACATGTAAAACATGGCAGGATTGAAAAAGAATTTTTTGAACACTTAAAAAAATACGATTTGATGGCAGAAATTTCCCAATTAAAAATTCCAATACTTTTTGTTCATGGAAAAAATGATTTTAGAGTTTCAGAAGAAAATTCTCGACGACTTTATTCTGTTGCAAACGAACCCAAAAGACTTGAAATCTTTGAAAATGCAGATCATGAGTTTCGCGATGAAACTATTAGGAGTGAGATGTTTGAAATTGTTGGAGATTGGTTTAGTCACTGGCTTAGTGAAGATAGAAGATATTCATATAAATACTAATAAATATGTAAGATTATTAGAAAAAAATAAAAACTAACAGAAAAACTATTATTAAATTATCATATTTAGAGGAATTAAAATGAAAAAACAAAAAACAAAAAAACAAAAAACCATATTGTTCATCACAGGAAATATGAATAAACTGCGAGAAGCAAGAGAAATTCTAACAGATTTTAATGTTATGAATAAAAAAATAGATCTTCCAGAACTTCAGGGCGAACCAGTTGAGATTGTCGAGGAGAAAACAAAAGTCGCATTGAAGTTGTTGAAAAAACCTGTGATTGTAGAAGATACAAATTTAAGATTTAATGCACTTAATGGTTTACCAGGTCCTTACATTAAAGACTTTTTGCATAAACTCGGTATGAATGGTTTGTGGGAACTATTGAGCGGGAAAAAAGATAAAAACGCATATGCTGCTGCATTGATTGGTTACGGCGAACCAGGTGGTAAAGTAAAAGTTTTTGAAGGAAAAGTTTTAGGAACGATTGTAAAACCTTGCGGTGATTCCCATTTTGGATGGGATCCAATCTTTAAACCAAAAGGAAGTAAAAAAACATTTGCACAAATGAGTGCAGAAGAAAAAAATAAAATATCTCATAGAAAAAAAGCATTTATTAAATTAAAAAAATATTTGGATAATAAATAGAACCAGGAGTTGGTAATTGTGGATTCAAATGAAGATTGTATTTTCTGTAAAATAATAAAAGGAGAAATACCTTGCTCAAAAATTTATGAAAATGAAAAAGTTTTAGCTTTCTTAGATATTGGACCTGTAAATAAAGGTCATGTGATAGTTATTCCAAAAGAACATCATGAAACAGTATTTGTAACTCCTGATGATTTATTGGGTGAGATGATGATTGTTGTAAAGAAAATTGGAACTGCTGTGAAATCTGCGTTTGATGCAGATTTTGTAAATGTGCTTGTTTATGGACTTGATGTTGCTCACGCACATATTCATGTAATTCCTAGATATCATGATGATGGTATTCCTGTATGGCCGCAAGGTAAATATGGTGATGGAGAAATGCAAGAATGTGCAGAAAAGATCGTAAACTTTTTAAAGGAGTGATTTTTGCTTATGTTATTGCTGAGTTAGACTCGATTGTATCTGGCGGCGTAACTCAGTCTGGTTAGAGTGCTACATTGACATTATTTAATGTTGAGGCAAGGCTCATAAGGTTGAGCGATGAGGCTTAGGCTGATGATTGACTCAATTCTAACTGGAGACACGTAGATGTCCCGAGTTCAAATCTCGGCGCCGCCATTTTTATATTCTTAATTATATTATTGTTGATTAGAACTAACTAAAAAATAAAAAATTTAAAATTCATAAATCATCTGCGGAACTTCATTTCTACTAATGGCTCTGTCATTATTTCTATCGTATTTGAATAACTCTTTGGTTGAATCTAATAGTAAACATTTTGATACAAGTCTATGATGTTCTGCATCAATTTCATTTTTTCTAAAATGATATTCTAATTTGTTAACTTGTTTAGAATTTCTTTGAGCAATACAAGTACAATAGTCATTAAGATTTACTTTTACTTTATCAAGATCTTGATCGCACATCATAAAATCTTCAACACTATCGAATGTTGTATTTAATCCAGTTGTTCCACAACCTAACATTAGAAAACTTGTTCCGATTAAAATTGTTTTTTTCATTATTAATTTTCCTCACAGTTATTTGTTCTAAAAACTAAATCCTGAATTAAGAAAAAATCCTGCTCCAAAATTTTTGTCAGTATCTGTTTGTCCGACGTAAAACTTTATTCCTGCTTGAGCATAAAAAGGCCATAAGTCAACTCCCCATGCAACTTCTGGAGTCCACATAATGTCTTCATTACTAGTAATTGCCATTCTTGCAAGTCCAATTAATAATTCCATATTGTACAAAGCATGTTTTGAATACTTTCCAAATCCTTCTGTAAATCCAAATTCATACATTGCTTCATCATCGCTAAACATAAGAAAATTAACCGAGAGTTCATTTGAATGGCGAAATTTATCACTTCTATATACTGTTGTTTCTCCCCCTAATGCTCTACGAGTAATTTTATATTGAGAGTCTTTAACTTGTTTTACTCCAAATTCAAAACCCTGATGCCAAGCATTCGGGGTTTGTGCTAAAGAATAACCTGCTTCTAAATTAGTGTTAATTACTTGGGTTTTATTGTAATGATTAAAACCTGCACATGATGTGCTCATAAGAAGTGGAACTAGCAGAGTTGATAATTTAACTTTTTTGTCATATTTGTTTTCATTCATTTTTTCTTCCCCCTATAAATTTAAAATTTTTATAAAAAAAATAATTTCTTAACTAATTACAATTTTTCCCATTTTGTTTCGTTAAGATCTTTGTGATCTTCTCCCGAACGACTTCTAATATTTTCATGTTTTCCTCTTTGATGTTCGAATGAGTCATAACATGGATTTGTCGGCGAGTAAGGGTTATTACTCATTGCATGTTTTGGTGCATATTTGCATCCAGTTGTTGCACATCCTGCACTTCCTGCTACTAATGCAATTCCTAAAATAAGTGCTGTTAATGGTTGGTATAATTTCATTTTATTTTTCCTCCTAATTTAGTTTTAATAGTTATGAGTTAACATATTTTTCTGCAAGCTTGCATTTTTCTACAAGTGTATCATATAAAGGCACAATTAGTTCTTTAACAGAAGATGCGGGAATTACAAGGCCCACAGAACCTAATAAATTTAATGTTAAAATAATCTGATTATTAAGATAACTGTTACGTAAGAAATCATTTGTCGTGAATTCATCTGCATACTCTGAATCAATCAAACGCTCGTTTTTTAGTTCTGCACTTTCAAAATAAGATTCATCACTTTTTTGCTCGTCAACATAACGTCTTAAAACTTTAATATCTCCAGTTATTAGAACTTCCCAAGGATCATCAAAATCATTACCTTCAAGACTGAGCGTCAATCCAGTCATTTCTATAACATACTCTTTTTTCTTTGTTTCATCTTGTTCATCAGGATTAACAGGAATTCGATTAACTAAATTTTCTAATTTTAATTCTTTCATTTTATTTTTCTTCCTTTTGATTTTTTTGTTTTTTTTATTCTTGTTTTAATTCTCTAACAATTTCTTTTATGTTTGCGTATTGAGGGAATGTTAATGTTTGAACATAAGCAGAATATACTGAGCTTTGATCTTTACTAACAAATACATTTCTATCGCTGCCCGAAATATACGCTTTATTATGTTTATTAATGATTGTAGTAATATCTTCGCCAGCAAAATTTTCTTTAATGTGGCGTGCTAAGTCTTTTTCCATACTAAACAAAGGAGATTCTTGTTGTAAGTTTACACATTTTCCCAACTTACTTTCTTCGTCTAGTTTAGTAAACAAACCATAAGCATAAATTTCAGGACTTGAACCTGGACTTTTTTCTAACTTGGAATAATCTCCTTTAACATTTTCAACTCTTAATATTTCCAATTTCATTTTATTTTACCTCTTTTGATTTTATTTAATTATTATTTTGGATTTTTCCTGTAAATCTCAGCACAGATTTGGTCACCATTTCTTTTGTACCTTGTCATTGTATTTTGTTGAGTCATTGTGCCATTTCCATTTGTGAAATATCTTGCCAGTTCTGCTCTTGCTTCATGTTCTGCCAAATCTCTTTTAGTAGAAACATCTCCAACATTAGCACATCCTCTTGCGAGAATTCCTCCATTAACTTCTTGAACTCCTGGTTGTAATGTTGTTGCGCAACCTCCGAGTGCCAAAAGTGCGATTCCTGTAAAAATTATTTTTTTCATTTTTTGTTTACCTCTTGTTTTTTTTTCTCTATTCGTAAGCTTTCCAATATTGTCTAAGTACTCTTGCTGTTTCAGCTCTGTTCAGTTTTTCTTTTGATTTCCAATTTCCATTTTTTTGGATAAGTTCTCTGTCTTGTGCGCAAGTTTTTGCTAGACTTCTTGCTTCTTCCCTACCTTCAAAGTCATCTTCGTCGTATTGTTTGATTTCTTGCAAGAAATAACATGTTTGTGCATCGCCAATTTTTCCATCAGAACCATATTTTGCAATAGCTTTGTCTGCTAATTTTAGCCAAGGTTTTAATTCTGAATTTTGTTTTTTTTCTTGTGCATAGATAGGGCTTGAAACTAATCCTGCTACAACCACTCCAAATGTAATGAGTCTTATTTTGTTTTCTAAGTTTGTTTTCATTTTTCTTAACCTCTTTTTCTTTTTTTTTAATTTGTAATTTCAAATTTGTTGATGAATCAAAATGATCTTGCCACCATCAAATTCAGTTAGTACTCAATAGTAGTTTTTGAATGAGTATTAATATCTTTCTCATATCTTTCATATCTAAGATATGAAAAACGAAATATTTATAAGAAAAAGCCTCTTTTATTGATATATTATGAATAGAAAGCTAATCAAACAAGGTGGAGGGGGAGGTCTTACTATCTATGTGCCTAAGAAATGGGTAGATAGACTGGGTTTGAATGCGGGAGATGAACTATCTGTTTCTGAAGAAGGAACTAAATTGATTTTAGAACCAGATACAATTACTAAATCAGATTCTATTGAAATAGATGTTTCTAAAATACCTGCTATGTCATTAAGATTTGCATTAGCATCTGCATATTGGAATGGATACGAAATAATAAAACTTCATTCTACAGAAAAATTTTCATTTATTGAAATGAATCGGCTAATAGAATCATTCATAGGATTAGTAATAACAGATCAATCAGATCATCAAATAATAATACGAAATACGACATCTAATAAGTTTGAAGAAGTAGATCGATTGATTAATAAAATGTTTATAACAATAAAGTACATGTTTTCAAAAATTATTGAAGAATTTCCATTAAAAAAACTTAATGCATCGGAAATTAATGAACTTTCAAGATCTGTAATAAAATTAGGAAATTATGTTCACCGATTAATATTTATGACTAATTTTGGAAAAGGAAAAACATATGAGTATTCAGTTTTAGTTTTTATTTCAAAAAAACTATCGAGATCATTGACTTTTTTAGCAACCAACACAAATAAATCAAAAATCAATGAAACGCACAAGTATTTAATCGAAGTTAGTGAATCATTTAATGAAGTATATTTGGCATTTTCGAAAAAAGATGTTGAACTTGCAGTTGGAGTTCATGAAAAAATAGTTGAAGAACGAGAAAAAGTTTTCAGACAACAAAAAACAGATATGGTTTTTGGAACAATGTTGGATCATATGTTTAGTTTGTCTGCAAGAGTTATTAGTTTACTTTTGTGAAGTTATTTTAAAAATGTTTTTATATTATGACAATTTAGTATTATAAAAAAAGGTGAAAATCATGAAAAAAGAGAGGTTTTGTATTTTTGGGGTTTTGTTATTATTATTGATTATATTGTTTTCTATTTCAGTAAGTGCTAATATTTATTTAGATAGTTTTTTCAAATCAGAATATAATAAAGGAGACGAACTTCTTGCTAAAGGTCATATTGTTTTGGAAAAAGATTTAGCAGATGCAATATTTAGTATAGTTCTTAGCTGTGATAATGATGTTACATTAGTTACAAGATATTTTGATTTAGAAGCAAGTAATTCCCAAAGTTTTGAAGAACTAATTAGTATTCCTAATTCAGTTAATGGAGCATGCAATTTATTATTTGTTTTAGATGGAGATGGAACTGCAGATTCAGAAAGTAGTGATACATTTACAGTATTATCTGAGATGGACGGATCATTAGAACTAGAACCTGCACAGATACAACTTGGCGAACACATACAAATTATAGGTGATTTTGATTTAAAAGATGGAACTCCTGTCGACGGAAACGCGGTGATTTCTGTAAAACAAGGAGATAAAGTTTTTTCAATGAAAAATAAAGAAATAATAGGTGGAAAATTAGATCATTCTTTTGGACCATTATTTATTCCTTCAGGTCAATACACATTAGAAGTTGAAGTTAATGATGCGAAAGGAAATCAAGGAATTTTTAGAAGTCAGTTTAAAGCAAGCAATAAAATAATAATTAATGCAGAACTTGATAAATCTCAAGTAAAACCTGGCAGTCAAGTTCATATTGTAGGGTCAATAGAACAAGATGTTGGCACCAATAAAGAAAGTACGGAAATTGATATTACTTTTGAAAACAAAACAGAAACAATAAATGTTTTTGAAACATTTTCACATACACTAGATATTTTTGAAGATATATCTACTGGTTTACACGAATTAACTATTAAAGCAACTGACGATTCTGGAAATAAGGGTTTGGTTATTTTTGATATTAATATCTTGCCAAATCCGACTATGAAAAACGTTTTTTCTGAAACCAGTTTTGAACCTCCTGCAATGTTGACATTTTATGTTGATTTGTATGATCAAACTGCAGAACAATTACAAGGATCTATTGAAGTTAATTTAGTTAATGAAGACAATGAAGTATTATTTGAAGGATTTGTTCAAGCTCGTGAAGAAATTAATTATGATTTTGAAAGAGGATATGCTCCAACAAAAATAATTCTTGAAACATTTTATGATGGACTTTCTGATAGATTTGAATTTATTGTTGAAGAATATAGAAAAATTGATTTTGTATTGGATGGGGCAAAAGTAAAAGTAGAAAATGTAGGGAATGTAAATTATAAAGATTATGTTAACATAACTCTTGTTGGCGAAGAAAAAACATTTGTTATTAATGAAAAAGTTTCGCTTGCACCAGGTGAGTTTTTATTTATTGATTTAGAAAGAGAAGTTCCTGGAGCGTCATACGATGTTTTGGTTCCGCAAGACGGACAAATATTTCGTAATATATCAATTACAGATAAACGACCTGTTTACAAAAAAAGTTTTTCAGAACAAAGTAGTGGTGTGCAGGCGAGTTTCATAATTTTGTTTGTGTTGATTCCTATTTTAATAATTTCGATAATTCTGTTTATTATTTATCGAAAAAAAATCATTAATTGGTTTATGAAAAAATTAAAGAAACCAAATCCTAAGCATAAATTATTAGAAGGAATAAAATATACTGATAAAATCGAGATGCCTAAATCAAAAGTTGATAAAGCAAAGGCTAAAGATTCTGATGAGAAGAAGAAAAAACTAAAAATTTATTGATTGTGCTCTAGATGCGTTAAGCAAGGGCTCAGTACTACTTTTAAGTAAGAATGTTTAGAAACATTTATAAATCAGAGTCTATTTCTGTTATGTATTAAAAGTAGAATTTTAAGAGGCGGATTCTAAACATTTTCGGGGGGCGAAAATAATATGAAAAAATTAACAGAACTTGTTAAAAGTGGGTGTACAAATTTACAAAAAGATTTGCAAGGTGGAGTAGAAAGTTATACAAAAAAACCTTACTCAATCCAGTCTAATAACGAAGCAGGATTTGGTGCATTAGGACTTATGTGCGGGATTGTACTTATGCCTGTATGTGGATATGTTGGAAGTTATATTGGAGAAGGTTTTGGTTGGCTAGTTGGAAATTGCGTTGACTTTATACCTTATGTACAAGATGTTGCTCCATGGATTGCAGAACGATCAGGACTGATTGATTCTTCAGAACTTGCAACAGATTTAAATGAAAATCTATATCAAACATCAGCAGGAGTTGCTGGATTTTGGGGTGGATTTTGGGCACCTCTAAAAATTGCTTGTGGACTTGGAGCAACTAAGGATAAATAATTTTATTAATTTTTAACTTTTTTTTCTTGTTTTATTTTTCGATTATTTTTATTTAATAATTTATTTTGCGTCTATTTTGCAAATATCATTATTCTTATAGGAATATTTCTTTCAATTAATTATTAATATGTGAATACTATTTCTTTGTGCTGGGTGATAATATGGTCAAATCTAAAAAAAACGAATTTAAATTATACGATATGGATTCTGATGTGCAAGAATGGAGAGTGGGAAATTTTCAACGAGGAGATTCTTGGAGATCAGATGAAATTTACAGGTGTAAACTTTGTCATACAAAAACAAATAACTGGCAGATGGGTGGATGGCCTGGGATGGGGCCAAGACTAATATGTCCTGGATCGGGATATAAAGAGCACAAACACTTAACAGAATTATTTGAGTTATATTTAGATATTGAAAAAGATGTGGCGCGTTATGCTTCAATTTCTTCTGAAGCACCTCCAGAACTTAAAGAAAAATCAGAACAGCTCATTGATAATTTTAAAACAAAAAAAGAACTGTTGGAATTTAAACTAAATAAAATGAGGAAACTATTTTTAGGAAAAGTAGATGATGTTGAATTACTCGACGAAACTGCGGCAATCAGAGATTATTATCCTCGTTGTATTATAATGGATCCTGATAAAACTTTGGATGATGTTGAATAGGGAGAAAAGTTTTAATGGTTAGCAACTAAGTTTACTCTCGTCTTAGAATTAATGTATTGCCATATTTATCTAATGTCTTTTCATAGAACGAATGTAAAACTTCAAATCCTATGTCTTCCAATTCAGATTTTTTAAGTTTAAAATCCCATGGCTCAAAACTATAATGGTATTGATAACCGAGAGGTTTTGTTATTTGATATAATTTTTGGAATATATCTTCCATATTTAATTCAGTAGTTGGAAGTCCTAGAAAAAAAGAACTAACAATTAAATCAAATTGATCTTCTTTGAAATGCTCGTCGATGTTTTGAGCATGACTGGGAATTGGTTTAATATTATAATCTGATTCAAATTTTTTTAAATATTCTTCTGGTTTTTTAATAAAGCCCATATCTAATCCAGAAACAATAGCATTTTCTCGTGCACATGCTAGACTCAATACGGGTTGATGACAATCAGAATCATTAACATTGAGCATATTGACTCTTCTTTGACCTCTTAGCGCAGTTCCACAACCAACATCTAAAATTTTTTGGTTTTCAAATGTACCTAATAAATTTCGAATTATGGTTATAGGGCTATAATGTGTGTTAGGTTCAAATCCAAATTCATCAATGTTTTTTTTAGGAATCATTTTTTCATTTTT
>Ga0209045_1001714_pt1 | contig 18397 bp, 16 predicted proteins | sample SaaInlLV_10m_DNA_4_FD_184664 | JGI IMG/M metagenome (GOLD analysis project Ga0209045, IMG submission 184664) | Marine microbial communities from expanding oxygen minimum zones in the Saanich Inlet - Saanich Inlet SI072_LV_200m_DNA (SPAdes) (version 2) | ecosystem: Environmental > Aquatic >...
TATAAAAAATAAACTCTTAAAAAAATATATGAACCTGACTAACTCAGATATTAATACATTGCCTGATATTAGTGCCTCAAAAGATAGTTCTAAAAAAGATAATTCTAACCCTTATAATTCTGACACAGATACTTCAAACAAAAACATTCCAAAAATTTCAATTTATTCTAAAATTACTCGTTTTTTTGTAAAACATACAGTTGCAAGAACTAAAGATAAAGAAAAAAGAAAATCATATCTTACTCAAATTGATGATAGTTCTAAAAATTTAGAAGATCTTGTTAAACACTTTACCAAACTTTCAATAAATAATCCTCTAAAAACAATTTCTTTTTTAGCGTATATAAAAAAATGGAGTGCGACATATGTAGATGTTCAAAAAAAATCTGATGGGATAGGTCACTTAATTTATACCCAACATGATCATAAAATTCCCTTCAAACCAGAATATGATATTGATTATATTAAAATAATTCCTCAATTAATTTTTTGTGGAAAAGAGATTGCTAAATGGTACAAAAAAGAAGAACTCACTCAAATAATTCAAGCTTATTTGCATTCAGCAAAAATAGCTCAGGATGTTTTTGAAAATCATCAAACAATTATGCCTCGATTCAAAAATCACAATAGATTATCTTTAGGAACTGTTCAAAAAATTGATAAACCAATTAATTGTTGTCCTAGTATGCACATAACATATTCTACATTAATTTACAATTTAGGAAAATACATTCTTCCTCGCGAAGATTTTGATGACATAAAAAAAAATACAAAGAATATGATCAACTCAGTTCTTTATACTAAACAACACGCACTAATAGATATAAGTTTTGGAATTCTTTGTGCAAAAATTAGTTTTGAAAAATTTTATCCAGATTACAAATTTGATGATATGACTAAAAATTTTAGTGAAATGAAAAAAGATCATCCCACAATTAATTATGGATTAATTAAACAAGTTTATGTTGAATCATTAAAAAAATACGACCAAGAAAATAAAAAAAATAATCAAGAAAATACTTTTGCCAAAGTTGTATCAAACTATCTCATAAAAAATAAATTTCCAATAGTTAGCAAAGATGATAATCTTTCAAAAAAATATTTTAATACAAAAACTAACAAAATACAAACACTAACTCAATAAATACTATTTAATTTAACTAATCTCTCAAAATATAATTTAATCAAATTTAATTCAATCTAATAAATCTAAAACAGAAGAAATATTTTTTATGATTTTTGATGGTTTTCTAAAATCTTCTTTTTTTCGTCTAAGAATAGATCGTTTACTCGATAACAAAGCAGTATAGAGTCCAACGAAGTTTGCACCTTCTATGTCTGCTACCTCATTATCTCCAACCATTATTGCTTCATGTGGAGAAATACCTAACTTATTAAGTGCAAGCAAAAACATAATTGCGTGTGGTTTTTCACTTCCTGCTTCTTCCGAGGTCACCAGCACATCAACATATTTTGTTATTCCTAATTTATGAATTTTCCGCAGCTGGATATTCGTTGTTAAGTCAGAAACAACAGCAATTTTTATTCCGCGTTGCTTTAATTTTTTCAAAACATCAATTACACCTTTTCGCAAAACCATATTGTTTAGAAATGTGTTCCAGTAAGTGTTATACAAATCTAAAATTACTTTAGGATCAACAGTACTGTGTGTTTTTTCAATAAGTCTTTGAAAGTAAAGAACTCGATTATGAGAAGCCGCAGTTCCAGATAATTCTCTATGAATTTCTGATTTTGATAAATTAAACAAATAATAAAACTTTTCCCAGTCAATTTTTATTTTCTTTTTCAAAATAGAATAAGATGCTTTTAATGCTTGTTTATGGACTGGACCATACTCATACAAAGTATCATCTAAATCAAACAACACCGCTTTTTTCATAATAAAAAGAATAAAAACAAGAATGATTAATAAATATTACTTAAAAAATTGTAAAAAAGAAGTCATAAAAAAAATATTAAAAAATTATTTACTTACCCTTTGAACCAGATATTGTTCCTACAAAAAATGCAGCCCCTGCAAGTAGTCCCGATCTTAATCTTCTATTATCTCGAGATTTTATTAATTCTGAAATTTTCTGTTCATAAGGAAATTCTAACTTTTTCATTCTTTCAACAATCTCAGTTAGTTCAACTTGAAATGAAGTATAATCTTTTCCAGCAACATATTTTGTTTTTATTTTTCTATTTACTCGTCGAAGATCATCCACTATTTCTTTTTTCTTATCATCAAATCCTCTAACTTTTAGTAAATTTTCTGCTGAAGAAACATATTTTGCTGCTCGCTTGATTAATTCTTTGGCTTCCGCAGGATCTGGATTTACAGTTCTTGCACCTTCTAGTTTACCTGCACTTCCAACTTTTTTCTCAAGTGTCTCTGAATCTTTTTTACTTGCTGTTGGATCTGCATGATATTGCATATCTGGCTCTCCATCATTATCAGGATATCTAGTATTTGGCATTTGAAATAATTCTTTTTTTCCAAGAGCATTTATCGCACCACCCTCAGATATAGAACACATATCTCCTATTTTGTAAGATTCTCGTCCAACACAACCTATTGCACTAGCCCATTTTTCTCTTTCTGGTTCGTACTTTACAAGTTCTGCATTACTAGGATCATTTTTTGTAAATGTTTTGTAGGTTTTATATGAAGAATATGCTCCATAGGCCCATCCTGCAACACTCATCCCTTTTAATCCTGCTTTTGCACCCACTTTTAATCCTTGTTTAACTGCAACACCTTTTCCAAGTCCAATTAATAATTCTGTTATCATGTTTAACCCCTCCGAAATATCCCATTTTAATCTTAATGTTTCAAATCAATATTAATAAATCAATATTAATTATAGCCTTAACTATCAAATAAATATAGTCAAGAACCCCTTTTAATGAAAAATAGCAATAATTGCTAAAATAAAATATAATATATTTAGTAATACCCCTCATTATTATAAGTTTTTCTATTACACAATGCGTTAAAGCCTGATATTTAAACCCAATAAACCACACTATTACCCCACTATGCCTACAAATACGAAAAATTTCTTCTTTATTTCTAGCAAAAACCCAACTAAATTAAGAAAATAACCACTATTAAGTGGTTAAAAAACAAAAGTTTTATATATGATCAATATGAACCACTATAAAGTAAGATGAAAATTCAAACAACAATTACAGTTGAAAAAGAAATTCTGCTTAAAATGATGGATAAACTTAGAGATGGCTCTTTTAGAAACAAATCTCATCTCTTTGAATACGCAGTTAGAAAATTCTTAGATGGGGAAAAATGAATCCTCAAAATATTTACGATTTAAGCTTGTTTAGCAGCCACCCATTAGCAGCTATTGCAGCCGTAAAAAAAGCAAAAGAACTTCAAAAAAAAAATCCCCATTTAATTGCAGATAAATCTAAATCAACTCCTGATGCAACTCACATACTTGAAGACTCATTTGACCAAATGACTGCATATTCATCATTGATTCGCGAAGGGACTCTTAGTCCCAAAGAACAACAAAGAGTCTTTGCTGAAATGAATGTGTTGCATAAAACAACACTCGAATCTTACATGACAAATTTCAATGCATATTCTCTAGTCGATCCAAAAAAAACAACAGAAGTTCTTAACAGATTCAATATGATTTATTTTGAAGGAATTTACAGCACAATTCTTGAACCAATTGCAAAGTTAGACAAACCTACTAAAAATAAAGAATCAAAAAAAGAATCAAAAGATTTTCTAGATGAAGCAAAAGAACACATTCAAAATATTGCTCCGACATTAAAAGAATATAATTATGTTAAAAGTATTAAAAGATTCGGAACTAGAAATGTTGCTGCTGCAGTGTATGAAACAGAAAATGGAATTAACTACGGATTTGATACTGTGTATGTTGTCTGGAAAGATAGTCAAGGAAAAATACATCACAAAGAACTTGCAAATTCTAGAGATACAAAAGATTATATTCACCTAAACGACATCATCGAACAAAACGGAAAATTTTCTATTAAAGTTGGAAGTGGAGGAAGTTATAGTGGAAAAAATTGGGACCAAGAATACATTGTATCTGAAAAAGAATTAGGAATCTCACAAACTAAGACAACAAGAGAATCATTACTAACTCAACTAGAGAAAATGTTTCCTAATAAAAATACTCAAGCTCTCGAAGCCATTGTCACATCACTTGATCAAAATATTTCTACAGTTAACAAAACCACAGATAAAACATACACAGGATTTGTAACTGATTTTGAAGTGGATGGAAAAATCATATATGCAAAAGGTACTAGTGATGTGCAACAATTAAAAAAAGAAGCTAGTTACCATGAAGATGCCTGGACACATACACTTATGAGACCAATTACTCCAAAACTAATAGGACTTGTCGTCGAGGACAAACTTGGAGTACTATTAACATACGGTACGCAAAATACGGGAATTATAACTACAGAAGATCTGCACAAATATTTGACAGTTAGAAATCGCATTCTTAATGAATTTGCCACAAAACATAAATGCAATCCGCAGCAAATTAAAGAAGATTCATTTGCAACAGATATTTTTAATCGAGCTGTATCACATACATTCATGAAAAAACACATGAATAAAGAAATTTATTCAGAAGATAAAAGACCCATACTTGTTCCATTCCCCCTACTCCTAGAACGAGCAAGTAAAACAAAAAATAACAATTTATTTGAACAACTCAAAACACAAGCAGAAGATTATCATTCTGCAGTTGTTGAATATCTTGAAGCAAGCTCTAAACGTGAAAATCTAAGTTTATTACACTTCGATTCTCGACCAGAAAATATATTTCCTGAAAACCAATGCGCAAACACTCTAGTTAGACCTATAGGAGACTTCGGATTTACAAGACCCGGTCCTGTTGCAGTGGATTTATCTAGACTTGAAAGCGGCAAAGATTCAATATATGTTCCTTTGTACGCATTCGTATGTAATTCGTTAGAGCAAGAAATCGGAAACAATTTTGAATTGACTAACGAGGACATTACCAATCTACAACAAAGAGTTAATCATCTAAGTTACATAAATTTAGTTAGAACTTTATCATCGAAATTATCAAGAAATTGTAATGATGAAGCTCAAAGATATTTACAATTAGCAAATAATTACTTAAGAGCAGAATAATAAATAAACAAATAAATAAAAAGCAGTAAATAAATAAAATACATCAAAAATATTATTTTAATACTATTTCTTATTTCTTAAATGAATGCATATGCAAATATCCGGTCAAAGGACTATTAGCTAAGTATATCATTCTAGCAATTGTTAAAATAGGGTGTACAATTAAAGGATTTTGCATAATTAATTTCTCTGCATTTTCATTAATTTTTTGATCAAAACTATGCAGTTCGGAAAGAACATTGAAATCTTTCTTAAGATAACCTTTCTTCAATAATTCTAACATTTCATTCAACATAACATAAATTTCTTTAACTTTTTTGTCAAAAGTTTTTTTGTTTTTTAGAAGTGATTTCTTAAAATGATATGCCAATCGAGCAATTTGAGTAAGATTGCTCAAAAATTGCCATAAAAATGTAGCTCCGCCAATAGAAAACAGTTCTTTTGATATGCATCTTTTTAAAAAATTATCATACTTTTGAACTTTGTAAACTAAATTATCAATATTTTCTTCTGGCAAAATTTCAAATATTTCTTGCAATAAGTAAATCATACGATTAACCATATTTTCAAAATTTTCATAACTCGGCTCGCTAACTGTTTCAATAATAAATTGATTTTTAGATTTTTCAAATAATTCAAAACCAATTAAGAAAGTATCAACTGTATTTGTCAATATTTGTTTTTTGCCTTTAAACACAACTTCAATAATATCAAACCCTGATCTATATGCATTAACTATAATTGTTCTAATCGCACTTTCTCTACCCTCAGGAACATCTAGTTTGATAATCTTCTTTTCTTTTTTGTGCGCATGAGCAGAAACTAAAAGTTCATCATTTAGTTGAGTTATATTTAATTCATCACCCTCTCGAATATTTATTTCTCTTATCCACTTTACAGGTAATGTTATTGTATACGCTCTTCCGCTTTGTTTTATGATTTTTCGTTTCATCAATACATCCCAATAATGATTAATCAGCACCATATTTAAATCTTTCTAAAAATCATATCAATTATATCATTCATATCAGAATAATATAAATATTGGCTAAATACTACTAAATAGTAGATAATTATTGGGCGAAAATGCTCAACAAAAAACAATAAAATAGAGGAAAACAAAATGACAAGCAAACTAGAACAAAAAATTGAAATAGAAAAAGGAGATCATAAATTTATTCATTTTATTACTAATGAAAACATTGAAGGAATCATATCAAAGAATCTTCCCTGGCACAAAGATATTTATCAGTCTCTACAAGATCCAATCAATGAAAGATCAATTACGGGAGGAGGTCGAATTGATCTAAATGAAGAAAATAAACAAATAAAAATTTACAGTTCAAGTGGCAGCTACGGTTCAACAAACCAAGTACACATCAAAAAAATTTTACAAAAAAAATATCCCGAATTTACAATCACTACAGACGATGAACTTTTCGCTAAACAAAAACAAGAAGCAGAAAAGAAAAAAAGAATAATTTTAAGATCAATAGCAACAAACACACAAATACTAAACTTGCTAAATACATTACCAGTAGATAAAAAAATAAACTTATACCACAAAACAGGAATTAATAACCTATCTAAAGCGGAAGTTAAAGAATATGTCTCTAACAAAATAGGTGAAAAAAATCATTTCCATATAGGTGAAAGGTGTTCAAATCTTGATAAGTTAATTACACTTATAGAAAATTTTAATCTTAGACGCGATAACGATTTGAAAAAAGAATTTTTATCAAAAAAAGGAATGGCCCACATCCAACTGACAGGATTTAATCAAGGACGTGGATGTACCACATTTATTCCGACTTTCAAAACTTTAATTAAATACATTTCTGAATTAGAAAGAGTTTTCACAGTAACTAAAGAAGAAGCAAAACCTTTAGCAGAAAGAATAATAGCTGGAAACAACAAAACTATTGAAGAAGGTCGATTCGGATATGATCTGAAATTACTCGAGGATAATCAAGCTACAATAAAAGCATTTGATTTTGGAGATGAACTAATAATAGACATAATTAAAAGAAAAATTGATACCCGATTTAGAAAAACAAATTGGGAAAAAGACGAAGAAGCATTTGCAATGCTAAACTCAACAATCAAAGAATTACCCGAAAATATGCAAAATGAATATGTTAACAAACTTGCTTTGGAATATGTTCAACAAAGCAAAAAAAACAAAGATTCTGCCTGCCACTACAATCCTTTAATACACAGGATAACCACATTTGCAATTCTAACTAAATTCGGAAAAACACTCGACGATGAACATCTTAAAACAATTGAAGAGTTCTTAAAAGAAACAACTCTCGATCATATTCAGGGAAATGAAAGATCAACTTACTATAGTGATAAATTCAATAAAGAAAACATTTTAGAAATAAAAAAGATTATTGATTATGATAAATCACTAGGTAAAGAAATAATTGAGAATTTTCATAAACAAATAAAAGAATGGGTGCAAAATTCATTCCATCATGGTGATTTAAGATTTTCCCCAAACTTATTCCTAGAAAACAAAATAATAACTCAAAAACAATTAGGTGAACTGGTTAAGAAAACCTACATTGGGTTAGTAACTTCAGAAGAAAAAAGCCACCCCAGTCATCTTTTAGAAAAATTCAACATAGAAAAACCAGAAAAAATAAAAATATACGAAGAAACCTTAAGTGAACTTGTAGCAGCAAAAGAGTTTTCTACGCATAATGCATTTGCATTCTTAAATATTGCTAACGAATTGCTAAGTCTCGAATCAAACTGTTCACAAATTATTACAAATAATTACAAAAAGGTTTGCGATATTTTAAAAGAAGAAATTCAAAAAGAAGATTATTACCATACATTTAGTAACCTATATACATTAGCAACAGCATTAAAGGATAAAGAAACACAAGGCGACATTATTAAAGCAAAAATTAGAAAAACTGCTAGTTATATACATGGAAATTATGTTTACACAGTTAGCCAATTTTTTGAAAAAAACAAAATAGATCCATCCAAATTTAAGTCTGATTTAGAAGCAGGACTAAACACAAGTTACACTGACGAAACTATTGACGAAGAAAAAGAAAGATCTCGCTACGCATTGCATCTTGAATTAGGACTAGAAAAAAAACAAAGAAAAAAACAAATTGAATTTTTATTACAACATGAATTTGATGGGGAAATTAACAACCTAACTGAAGACAGAGCATATCACCTAGGATCAATTCATAATTTTATTGAAGAATATAAGATAAGTCCAAAAATATACCTGCCAAAAGTTGACAGATTAATTAGAGCTGCAATAGAAAAAGGATGTATCAAAACAGCAAATAATTATGCAGAAACATACAAACATCCGCTGAGTAAAGAACTAAAAGTACTCAGTGAAATTATATAAATGCGCTAAATAACTACTATAAATACAGCTTCAACACAATATCTTATTTTAAAAAATTTTTATTTTTTTAATTTATATTATAAAAAATTTCGAAAAAAATCTCGACAAACTAAAAAATCATTCAACAACACCGAAAATCCTCCAACAATCTTGAAAATTCCTCTGTTTTTTTTGGTTAAAACTTATTAAGCAGAAAAACCTTTTTCTAGACAATGATTTTCAACCTATTTTTTGAATTAACCCTTGCAATTATCATTGGAATTTTTGCAGGCATAATCACTGGCTTAATCCCCGGAATTCATGTTAATCTAATCAGCATTTTATTGATTTCAATATCTCCTTTTCTTTTAACATTAACAAGTCCATTAGCACTTGCAGTTTTTATAATTGCTCTTGCTACAACTCATACATTCCTCGATTCTATTCCTAGTGTTTTTCTTGGCGCTCCTGATTCAGATCATGCACTTTCAGTTCTTCCAGGACACAAACTTCTCTTAGAAGGGAAAGGTTTTGAAGCAGTAAAATTAACAGTGATTGGAAGCTTTCTTTGTCTTATTGCAGCAATATGTTTAGTTCCAATATTAATACCTACAGTAGGATTTATTTATCCTTATTTAAAAAATTATATAGGATTTATTCTTCTTGCAATAATAGTATTTATGATTGTAAAAGATAAAAAACCAAAATTGATTTTAAAAAATTTATTCATATTCATGTTATCAGGAATATTAGGAATTTTGATTTTAACAAGTCCCATAAAAGATCCATTATTCCCTATGCTCTCAGGTTTATTTGGAACCTCAACACTAATCATTAGTTTATTTGAAAATAATAAACTCCCAAAACAAACAACAACTGAAACAATAACAATTAAAACATCGACGACAATCAAAGCAATCAGCGCAGGAACTTTTGCAGGAACACTTACTAGTTTTTTTCCAGGGTTAGGTCCTGCTCAAGGTGCAGTTATTGCTTCTCAAATAACAAGAAATATTGGAGACCATGGTTTTATGATTCTTGTTGGAGGAATTAATACAGTAAATTTCGTTCTCTCATTAATCACATTTCTTGTGCTCAGCAAAGCAAGAAACGGTGCAGTAATTGCAATCTCAAATTTTTTTGAAATTATAAACATCCCAATTCTTCTAATATTTATTTCATCAGCACTAATTGTTGGATCAATTGCATCAATTTTTGCACTCAAAATTTCTAAAATATTTTCAAGAGTTATTTCAAAAATAAATTATCAAAAATTAGTAACAGGAGTAATAATATTAGTAGTACTATTAGTACTTACATTAAATGGATTCATGGGCCTATACATATTAATTATTTCAACAGCAATAGGAATCCTCCCTCCAAAACTCAATATTCCTAGAAATCATGCAATGGGTTGTTTATTATTACCTGTTGTTTTGTTTTTTCTGCTATGAATATTTTAATAAAATAAAATAGAAAAAATAGAAAAAAAAGTGAACTCAAAAAATTATTCTTCTCTAACTTCGATATTATCAACAAAAATATCTGAAAATTTGTCTTTTTGATCATCAGAAAGTTCAATACCCTGTTCTTTCATACCTTCGTCTAAACTCTGAGAAAAAAGTTCTTTTGCTTTTCCTTTATCTCCATCTGCAAACGCACGGAACATATTTGATCTTCTTTCTTCAAACTCCTTAACATCTTCATATGAATTTATTTTCACACCTGATTCTTTGAATTCTGCTTCAAGTTGTTCAGAATCTGCATAAACAAGCGATAAAATATATCCTTCTGGAGTTCCTTGAGAATTAGTTTTGAATGGCTCCATTAATTCTTGAGCTTGAACATGTTCTTCTAATTCAGATCTATTATCTGCTAAAAGGTTATATGTTTTGTTCATAGGAACATCCAGTATTTCAAATCCAACAATAGCATTAACACCTTTTTCTTTCAATTTGTCATAAATTGCAAAAACACTATCAGGATCATATTTTGGAAGCTGTGCTTTTGCTACCTGCTGCGGAAGAGTTACTTCTTCTAATTCTGCAGCACAATCTGGAAGATCAACAACATTCCAAGAATAATCACCTTCAAGATAATTTTGAACATTATACTTAACCATTGAATCTAATTTATTATTTTCATCGCTCATTTTAATACTCCCCCTTAAGATATTTTATTTATTCAAAAATATTTATCTGTTTTATAAACATTTATTTTTTCAGAAATAGCCATTCTACACTTAATTTAACCATTCTAAAAACAATCAATTTTATAAACAGCTCACTCATAATTGAAAATTAATAACAATTAGTAAAAAAAAAAGCAGGTTCTTTGAATTTAATTTTAGCTCAATAAACAGTAAAAAGAGGTGAATTTATAGAAAAATTTATATAGTGTATTACCTACACTAATTACTGTGGTTGAAAAAAGCATCAAAAAAAAACAAATAATCAAAAAATAGACAAGGTACAAAAAATGAATAATACAATTAAACTAAAATCAGACAATAAAATCAAAAATTATTTTGCTTATTTATGGCAGGATTGGACTGCTTTTGAAAAAATTTGGTTGGTCGCATTCTCATTGATAAACATATATTTATTTTATGTGTGGCAAGATAGTTGGATTGGTTTAATTGCTTCACTAACTGGAATGCTTTGCGTTGTACTAACTGCAAAAGCAAAAATAAGTAGTTTTTATTATGGATTAATTAACATATTAGCATATTCTTATGTCGCATATAACAGTGCATATTATGGAGATGTGATGTTAAACATGTTATACTTCTTACCCATGGCATTCGTAGGAATTTATTTTTGGCAAAAAAATTCAAAGAAAAAACATTCAGAAAAAAAAGTTATGATTACAAGTTTGAGTATAAAAGAAAAATTAATTTGGTTTTCAGCGTCAATAATCATACTAATTGGTTATGGTTTATTTTTAAAATGGTTAAATGGGACATTACCTTTTGTAGATTCTGCAACAACTGTTTTTTCAATTGTTGCAACAATTCTTTTGACAAAAAGGTTAACAGATCAATGGCTATACTGGATTGTAGTTGATATTTTATCATTAGGAATGTGGGTATATATTTTCTTCACACCTAATTCAGATGTAAGTATGTTAGTTATGTGGTCAGCATATCTTGTTAATGCAATTTATGGTTATTATAACTGGAAAAAAATGGAATCTGCTCAAAATAATAAAGTATAAACCAAACTAAAAAAAAAAGAAAAAACAATAAAAATGACGCACAAAAACACAGTTGGTTTTTTAGGAGGAAAATATCTTCCCCTGCACCAAGGCCACATATACATGATGTTAGAATCTTCAAATTTAGTTGATGAATTATTTGTAGTTCTATCCTCGTCTAAAAATAGAGATAAAGAATTATGTGCCAGAGAAGGAATTAAATATATTCCTGCAGAAGTTAGATTAGCATGGTTAGGTCAAGCATTAAACGATGTAAGTAATGCTAAAATTATTCACATCGAAGATGATCAATGGAATCATAATTATGATTGGAAACAAGGTGCAAATATGATAAAAGAAGCAATAGGAAAACCTATTGATTTTGTGTTTAGTTCTGAAAAAAGTTATGATGAACATTTTAAAAAATATTATCCTTGTGCAAAACATGTTGTTGTTGATGACAAACGAAAAACAGTGACGATATCTGCAACAGATTTGCGTAAAAATTTATATGATCATTGGGATAAATTACCTAACTGCGTAAGGTCGCATTTTACAAAAAAAATAGCAATAGTAGGAACTGAAAGTTGCGGCAAATCTACTTTGACAAAAAAATTAGCAAAATTTTACAACACAAATCACGTGCATGAAGTAGGTAGAGATTATTGCGAAAAATATTCTAATCAATTAACTGTAGAGATGTTTGATCAAATCGGAATGGATCATTATTTATTACAAAAATCCCAAGCAGAAAAATCAAATAAAGTTTTATTAGTCGATAGCGATGCAGTAATTACTCAATATTATTTAGATATGTATTTTCAAGGACATAAATCTCAGCTAGTTGAAGAAATCGTTAAAAAACAAGATTTTGATTTAATGATTTATTTAGAACCAGACATACCATGGGTTAAAGACGGTTTAAGATTTGCAGGAGAACAAGAAACAAGAAAAAAAAATAATCAAATACTAAAACAAATGTATACAGATAGAGGAATCGATTTTGTCTCAATCAATGGAACCTATTCTGAAAGATTTAAAAAATCAAGAACTCTAATAGATAACTTATTTGAAACTAAGTAAAAATACACAACAAAGTATAGACAAATACCTCAAAAACCGATTGTTAACTAAAAAAACACCCAATTACCCAAAACTTTTATAAACCACCTCAAAATTCTTGACTATGATAATCATGGAAGGCACAATTATAAATTTTAAAGGAAGTTACAAACGCCAAGTAGGCAACCAAATGATAGTTATAACTAAAGACTCAGATTCTAAAGAAAAAGCAGCTAAATTAGTTGGTAAAACAGTTATTTGGGCATCTCCTGCAGGAAAAGAAATCAAAGGAGAAATTAGAGCTGCTCACGGAAATAGTGGAGCCCTTAGAGTTCTTTTTGAAACTGGAATGCCAGGTCAAGCTGTTGGCGCTAAAGTACAAATTAATTAATTCAATTAATTTAACTAAACAAATTCTAATATAGTTTAAACATTCAAATTAATTCTTTTATTTTATTTAATTGATCAGAAATATATGCTTTAACAACATTATTTTTAGAAGGATGTAATCTATCGAGTCCAAATGGTTGAAATAATTCGACATTATCAGAAGTATAAGATTTCCAAAAAACAGAATCTATGTTATCTGTTCGAAATATAGAAAGAGGATTTTCATAAATTGCTTTTATCAAAAAATCATTTACAGGATATAACTCTGAAGAGGTTAAAAGTTTAACTTGATCTTCCATAATAAAATAAATATCTTTATCTCCTGAAATAATAGCAGGCGATTCTCCTGTTAACATACGATAAAAAGCACAAGACACTAATTTTTCATCTGTTCTTAATTTCGCATTTACAGATTGACCTTCACGATTATATTTTGCTTGTTGAGATCTAAATTTTCTACTTTTAGAATCAATTCTATTTTCCAAACCAAGAGATAAATTCTGTATTGCTTCAAAAAGTTTAGGATTTTCTGGTCGGAAAACGCATTTTCTAACTTTTTTATCAATCTTAGTAACTAAATCATAATAAACAAAAAAAACTTCCTTTTGATCTTGAATAAACTCAGTGTAGGAATTTGCAACTTTCTTTTTTGTTTTTTTATATTTATTTGGATGTTCATGTCTTTTCAAAAAATCGAATTTGTTTTTAACTATTTTTTTCAAAGTATGAATTTCTTGACTGACCTCCTCGATTGTTTTTGTTTCAGTAAAACACATAAAATCAAAAAATTCTTGTAATGATAAAGTTAATGAATTTAATGCTAATACGTCTAATTGATCATATTTAGTTACAAAATTAACATCATCTCTAAAACTATAAGAAGTAACACTATCGACATTCGTATCAAAAATAGTGCAGGATTCATGTTCTGATAATTCTTCCAAACTATCATATTCAACGCAAGATTGGTTTCGAACAGGCCAAGAATCTTTAAAAGAAGAAATATGCAAATTAGAACCATTAGATCCTGAACTACCTCTAGAACAAAAACTTACTCTACCCTCTGACTCGATAATTTTTTGAGTAGGCGAACCTAATTTAGATACAATCGTTCTTTGTAATCCTTCAGAAAGTCCATTAGAAGATTTAACTTCTGCTTGTTTAGATGCCTTAGCAGTATCCAAGTTAGATTTAACACTAGTTACTTGTTTCAAACGCCCTTCACAAACATCATATACTCTCATTATTTACTACCCTTATAATCTCAACTATTATAGCAAATTAAACCATATATTTAAACATTTCTATATTCACCACTAAATAATGCTAATTGCTAAATAGTGAGCTAAACATACATTAATAGTCAATACACAGAAAGCTTTATAAATCAAGTTTCTTTTTAAGTATAGTATGAGCCATACACTACAAGAGACACAAGGTCAAATATCTGTGATAAAATACGATGGAGTTTTTGACTATGACGGACTCGTAGACTTCTTATTTGGATGGTTTAAATCAAGAAGCTGGTTTATTCAGGAAAAAACATTCAAACATAAAAAAAGCGGTTTGGGCCACGAAATAGAACGAGAATTTACTAATTGGAGAAAAATCTCTGAATATTACAAATATAATGTAGGAGTAAAAATGCATTTATGGGATGCATACCCTATTGATGCAGTAAAAGATGGTAAAAAACAAAAATTAATGCGTGCACGAATTGAAATAATTCTTGACTTTTCAGTCGAGTGTGATTATCAAGGCAAATATGAGTCTAGTCAATTTCTTGAAAAGCTTAGAAATTTCATGCATGAATATGTGATGAAAAAAGATATAATAGTACAACATGGAGATTCCCTATACTACACAGCATTAGGATTAAATACAGATATCAAAAAGTTTTTAGGAATGGATGCGACAAAAACAGTTTACTAAAAAAAAAAAAAAAAAAAAAGTTAATAAAAAACAAAACATAATAAAAAAATAGCTTTATTAAATAGTAAAAATTATATACACAAAAGCAAACATCAAATAAAATTAGATTAATAATAAAAGAATAATTTACCTAAAAAAAAGAGAAAATGTCTGAAAAAAAAATAGTAATTGACGAAAGTGAGATAAGTTATGAAGGTCTTTTTGATATGCCTGAAATTTATGCACTAATTGATCGTTTTCTTAGAGATAAAGATTATGATAAATTCGAATCTAAAAGCAGCGAATTAGTCGAAGCTGATGGCAAAGATATTCATGTCGTATTAGTTCCAGCAAAATGGCATACAGATTATGTTAAAAAACACATTAAAATTGATTTGAGAGCTAGAAAACTCAAAGAAGTAGAAACTGAAATTGATAACATAAAAGTTAAATTAAACAAAGGAAAATTATCCATTTATATCTCAGGAATTATTGAAACAGATTGGGAAGGTAGATGGCAAACAAGACCTATTTATTATTTCATAAAAAAGCTATTTGAAAAGTATATATATAGGTCTGAAATAGATATGTTTGAAAAAGAAATTATAGAGGATGTGAATATGTTAAAAGGTCAAATTGAAGGATTTCTGAATTTACAAAAATTCAAGCAAAGACTCTAAAAAAACAACCTACAAAGCAACTCATTGAGTAAACTTTATAAACCAAGTATTTTTCTTCAATCGTCAACACACAAAAATCATAAGAAATGAAAAAAATGTGGGGGTAGCAAAGTCTGGTCAATTCAAAACTCGTTTTAAAAATACGAAAAACGCAGTTTTGAGGCTTAATGCGCAGGACTTAAGACCTCAAGGACACTTACTTTGTAAGTAAGATATCCTGTCTCTTAGTGGGTTCAGGGGTTCGAAAACTAGTCGTAAAAAAACAGCCAAATTAAATGGTGTTTACCTCGACTCGTCGTGTCTCCCCTCCCCCACATTCATTTTTTAATCTCAATCAAAATCATAAACCCTATTAAAATTACAATAATTTTATATAATCTAAATTTATCTAATTATTCTAACTTAAACAGTATTTAATAGAAAACATAAACAATCAATATCAAAATTAATAACTATTAAAACGAGGGGTATTATGACTAAAAAAACAGTGCTCATTATCGAAGATGAAAAACATATTGCACAAGCTCAAAAATTAATTCTAGAAGATAAATATAAAGTCCATCATGCACCTGATGGTGAAAAAGGATTAGAATTAGTTGAAAAAATAAAACCTGATTTAATAGTCCTTGATTTAATGCTTCCAAATAGAGGCGGTTATGAAGTTTGCTTTTCAATAAGACAAAATGAAGAACTAAAAGATACAAAAATATTAATGGTTACTGCTCTTAATCAAAAAATTGACAAAGACAAAGGAGTTCTCGTCGGTACTGATGCTTATTTGACAAAACCATTTGAGGCTCATGAACTTATTGATGCAGTAGATAAATTAATCAAAGAATAAATAGTAAAATACTATTAAATAATAGACAACCAACACATAAAAACTCAAAAACACCAAACGAACCAAAATACACAATGTATTTCTAAAAAATGTATTACCTTAACTATGTTTTAGAATTCTTATTTTAAACACAACATAATCTTTTATACTCTCTTTTTTATAATTACACCCATGGGCTTATTATTGTATGCGGCAGTCAAAATATTCGATAAACTAGTTTTTGCAGTTCATAGATTTTTTGGATTTCTAAGTACTGCAGAAGGCCTGTGGTTAAAAAACTCTGTTGGATTAATCATATTAGGAGTTTTAACATACATGGTATTCTCAGAATATATGAAAAATAGAAGACTTGAACTCAGATACTTAACTATTGCGTTTGGACTTATGCTTTTTCAAATTTTTGTTTCATTTTTCTTTATGTTTATGTACCTATTTGGAAATGTGAACATGGATTTTTATTTATTCCCTCTATTTGAAAAGCTAATAGGAATAATAGTTTTTTTCTTGTTGGGAAGTGCATTTGTATACCCTATAGTTATTGAAAGAAAAGAAAAAATAAAAAAATTCATTCGTGAAAAAATTTCATTGGTTTCCACATTAGCAATCATGTTTATAATTTTAATAACCTCAACAATGGACCTAATAGGAAGTAGTTTTAATAATTATTTTTCAAGAACAATTTTTGTTTGTTTTGAAATTACTATTTTAATTTACTTTACTTATTTCATTTTAATGTATTCAACTAAAAAAACAAAATACAAACAAAGTTACGCTTTAGGATTTCTTTTTCTGTTAGTATCTCCGGTTTTGGAGTTAATACAAATATTATTATATCAAGGATATAATCCCTCATTAAATGTTGCGTCTCAACCATTTCCATTTTTAGCTATTCTTCTTTTTTACAGAGCAATTTATTTAAAATTAGTTGATAAAGCACATTTACTTAACATACTTAAACTTTCCAACGAAAAATTAAAATATGAAAAAAAACTCGGCGGTCTAAAAGATGAATTTGTCTCAGTTGTATCGCACGAACTTAGAACACCTTTAACTTCAATGAAATTATATACCTCTCTCCTGGAAATGGGAAAATTTGGTAAAGTGTCAAAAAAACAAAAATCTGCATTGAAAATAATAAAACAAGAAAATGATCGTTTAGCCGGACTAATTACTGATGTTTTAGATCTATCAAAAATAGAATCGGAAGAAAATAACTTAAATCTAATAAAATTTAATCTTTTTGAAATTTCTAACGAATCACTGTATCTTAATCTTGCAAAAAAGAAAAAAATTAAAGTTACAAATAATGTTCCAAAAAAATTCATAGTTAATGCAGATAAAAATAAAATTAAACAAATTTTTATCAATTTATTCAATAATTCAATTAAGTTTACTCCAAAAAAAGGAAAAATAATATTTAATGCTAAATTTAAAGATGATAAAAAAAGTTGGATTTTTTCTATGAAAGATACAGGTCAAGGAATTGAAAAATCTAAACTTGAAAAAATATTTGATAAGTTTACCCAAGTAGAAGAGCATATGACTCGACAAGAAAAAGGTTTTGGACTAGGTCTTGCAATAGTAAAAAAAATTGTTGAAATGCATAATGGAAAAATAAGTGTTGAGTCTGAAGTTGGAAAAGGAACTAATTTCACAATACAAATACCTGCAAAGATCAAAATTAAAAGCAATAAAACAAAAAAAACAAAAATGAAAAAACAAAAATGAAAAAACAAGAATTAAAAAAAAACTAAACAGATTAGATAATAAAAAAGAATACATAA
>Ga0209045_1001725_pt1 | contig 18335 bp, 10 predicted proteins | sample SaaInlLV_10m_DNA_4_FD_184664 | JGI IMG/M metagenome (GOLD analysis project Ga0209045, IMG submission 184664) | Marine microbial communities from expanding oxygen minimum zones in the Saanich Inlet - Saanich Inlet SI072_LV_200m_DNA (SPAdes) (version 2) | ecosystem: Environmental > Aquatic >...
TAAGGTGGTTTCCACAATTGTAAGCCCTTTGCCGAGGTTGCTTACAATTGCACCGGTTGCCCGCCCGGTGCGGCCATCGGTCGGGAAAAAAACGGGCGTCTCATTTTACAGGAACACTGAGCTCTGGAGCACGGCGGCTCCTCCCACACTATGGCTATCGGAAGCAGGCAATGTGGGAGTCCCGGACCGGCTTCGCCTGGATTTGTGCCGGAACTAACGAGAGTTAGAAGGCAGGCGGTGCCATCCGGCGACGCTCTCCGCCAGTGCAGTGGCAGGAGGAAGCCAATAGCATTGCACAGCCCCCCCCGGAACGGAGTCGGACTACGACGCGCGGTCAATCGGTGCTGCACCCTGCAGGTGATGGAGGGTGATCTCAGGAGGGCAGAAAAGGCGGAGAGGAACAGCGCAAGCTCCAGTGCCCGGAGACGTGTACCCCTTCATCCCCTTGTATTCCCACGGCCCGTTCCACATCCACCTGGGTGTCAGTTCCTCCGAAAGGACAGCAGCCCCACCCGGCAGGCAAATCTGGCCTCCGTGGGTGTGCCCACAGAGCACCAGATCAACCCCAGCTTCGTGCGCTGTGGGATAGATACAGCAGGAGTGGGAAAGCAGGATCTTCGTGAGCGATGGATCGGCACCGTTCAGGGCTCTCGCCACGTCATCAGTCCTGTAAATATTGGGGTCATCGACTCCTGCCAGGAGGATCTGTTCGTCGTCGCGCTCAATCTCGCGCCTTTCGTTCACAAGAACGGATATCCCAAGTGCTTCCAGCCCTCCTGCCATCTCGAGGAAATCGTGATTGCCCAACGTTGCGAAGACCGGTGATGCAAGGTGCGGAGACAAAGCCGCGAGCTCTTCGAGTACCACATCGTAGGGACCATGCGTTCCATTGCGGTAGTCGCCTGTCAAGACGCAGAGGTCATACTCAATTCCATCGAGCCGTTCGGCGATCACCGACGTCAAAGAGGGGTCGAGATCAAGATGGAGATCCGTCAGGTGGCAGATCGTGTAGCCATCGAACGCGGCCGGGAGGGAAGGGAGAACGACGGTGTTGTGGCGAATGCGGACATCCATGAAATTCCGGTGGCCACGCTCATACAGACCTGTCACCCGGAACAGGCCGGCCGCTATCCTGGCAAACCATGGGAGATTCTCGATGTGGAACGGCCGGCTGTATAGCCCCAATTGCGAAGCGACATGCTCCGCCTGCAGCCGCAAGCGGTTGGCGACGTAGTCTTCACCGAACCGTTGACAAGCGCTCTCAAGCTCGAACTCCACGGCTGTCGTCGATGTCGCCACCGTGATGCGTTCCTTACTCAGTAGGTCTTGAAGGGGAAAGAGGGCGGGTCACAGCCATCGCATCCTGCCAGGCGTACATTGATCAGCCGGCCAGGATCAATCGGGAGCGTCGTCCCCACCTTCGCTCTGCCTGGCGCAGACAACCTGCTGCTGGAGAGAGTCCGCATGCAGCCAGATGTCATCGTCAAGGTCAAGATCGCCACAATCGATGACCCGGATGGCGTGTTCCAGTTTGCCGGCTTCGGGGCAAACGTCCAGAAGCCGGTTCGGCATGTCGCTCTCGAAAAACTCACGACGCCAGATGCTGTTCTCCTGGTTCGGGAACAGGGCCAGGTAGAGCATGTCGTTCTCGACCATCTCATTGAAAAAATGGGTCCCCAATGAGACATCGGGAATCAGGTTCTCTCGCATCATGACCATTTCGCATAACACGGATACAGGCCGGATATCCCCAAACCTCACAGGCACGCCGAGAGAGGGCGTCGTTGTGCCCCAGCGTCCCGGCCCCACCAGCATGATACACCCGGAACGGACAGAGGGGGCGTGCGCGATTTCCCCAATGACGCGGGCCACCTCGTAGCGGTCGCTCATCCCCATCTGACTGTAGACAGACGGCACCACATAGATGATCCAGTTGAGCTTGGTGGACAGCGACCTCCCGATCACCGCTCCGCGTGCCTCAAGAACTCGGTCACGCGTGGGGATGCCACTGATATCAAGCAGATTCCCCTCCCCTCGGACCTGCAGTGGGCGGCACTGCACCACGTTGATCCGGTAGCGATCACGATCAGTGAAATTGAGGGTGAATTCAACGTCGACCGGGCACTTGTAGGCGGTGCTGACGGTCTCCATCAGGGCACGCATATCCTCGACGTAGTCAGTGTTCTGCAGCAGGTCGTCGAAGGTCAGAACCTGAGTAAATTCCTGGGGCAGACCATCGCGACGCAACTGGCGCTCAAGGGCGGTGTCCCGGGAGGCGAAGCGGTCGAGCGGCACGCCCGAGCACCGCCTGGCGGCGTCCTCGAAGTCAACGCTTGTCAGCTGGTTGGCTTCCAGGTCCACGACATCGACACGTCGCTGGGCGTACTGTCGGACTTCCTGGAAGTTGCTTTCCGGCCGGATGGTTGGTGCATTCAGGGCCACAACGCGAGTGTAATCGTCATCCGCCCGGTCGACCGCGCGCGTCCCGACCCCGAACACAATACGAATCATCCCCGCCTTCGGGTCGATCTTCTCGTTCCATACATATGGGTTGAACGAGAATCCCACCCCGGCCGCCTGAGGGAAGAAGAGGCTGCCATGACTGCCCCCGGAAACGCGCTGAATCAGGAGGGCCATCTGTTCATCCCTGGCCAGGAGGCCCCGTTCCGAACGGTAGCGCAGGGCCTCTTCACTCATCGTGCTGGCATACACTGTCCGGATGGCGCACAACAGGTCCTCCAAGCGCTTGTGCGGACTGCTCTGATTGGCGCAGAACACACTCTCGTACTTCCCTGCGAACGCATTCCCGAAATTGTCTTCCAGCAGGCTGCTGGAACGCACAATGATGGGAGACTGACCGAAATACCCCAGCATGTCACTGAACTGGTCGATGATGTAGTGGGGGAATTCACCGGTCAAGATACGCCGGCGCGCGGTCTCGATTTCATCGTCCACGCTGCCGCTCTGCCGGTACTTCTGCATCATCCACCAGTAACCATTCTGCACCAGATAGGTGTAGAAGACATCGGCCCCAATGTAGAAGGAATCGTGCGGCTCGAGCAACGTGTCCCAGCGCGGGTCCGTCTTCTGGAGGACGGCCCGGGACAACAGCATCCCGACGGCTTTCCCCCCGATATAGCCCGTCCCGACCATGCGATGGCGGATGCTCAGCAAATCCTGCAGGGTCAGGTACTCGCGTGCCAACTCCAGGACCGGTTCCTCATGGCTGATCAACATCCGAAGCAGGCGCTGGAAGTACTCCTCCGCCGCGCGTCCCCGGTCAAACCCGTGGTCAAGATCCTCTTGGATAGCCTCCGCTTCACTGAAGGTCCTGCTCCAGAACCCCAGGCGGTAGCTACTGATATCAGACCGCGACCAAGGGACCTCCTGCAGTGTTTCCGTGATGATCGCGCTCTCGGTTACGGGTACAAACTTCTGGTCCGGCCGCCATTCATGGAGCATGAACATGGTATCGGCATGGCGGTGCTGGACCTTCGTCGGCTGGATGTAAATTGTGTTGTCCCGGCGGTAGACATCAACCAGTATTTGAGTGGTGCTGCTGATCGGGCGCACTGCGTGGAAAGAGTGGTAGTTGCGGAAGATGGCAAAATAGGCGATGGCGGCTCGGTCATAGAGGTGGGGGCACGTCAACATGAAGAAGTTCCCGAGCATGCGATCGCTCTTCCAGTCCGGGGCCAACTGGGAGAGGCAGTCAAAGAGAAACAGCGTGCCGCGCCCTTCCTGATTGATCACGGCATTGATCTCCCCCATGAAGGTCTCGAACCCGTACTCGGGATGGAGATGGTGGACAATGGCATCGGTGTCATCGTCCAGGAGCGGCTCGTGGTCGGCAAAGCGGAAGTAAACAAGACGTTGGCGTCGTTCTCTGGCGGCATGGACATAGGGGCCGACGAAGGGCTTGTAGTCCTCCACCGTATCGATCTGCCAAACGATGTTGTCCCCCGGCATGATTCCCCGGAAGACGTGGTCCAGGTGAGGAAGGCCCGTACTCAAAGGCATCATCTGTCGTGCCACCACGTCGTCTCCTCTGCGGTCTCGTCTCTAAACGTCACAGAGCAATGCCCAGTTCCCCCGCCATTTCGCGATAGGGCATAAGCTGCTCAAAGGGATGCAGGCACACTGCACTGTAGTGCTCGACCGGCACGCGCGCCTCGTCAGCCGCTGCCATCGCGTTCAAGCCGGCCGGGATGACCAGTGCCGTTCGCCCGGCAGCGAGCGGCATGCCCAGCAGATGGGTAGCGGGGCCTTCGACCAGCAGGGGACGGCCCAGCCCTGCTTTCTCGGCCCGTCGGAGCACACGCTCTGCCGCTCGCGCCGCACCGGCCGGGGCCTCACGCACGCTGACTCCCAGACGACCGGTACCTTTGGCTGCAAGACGGACCGAAAGAAGTCCGCCCTTTATGAACACCGGAATCGGGTCGAGCGACGTGCCGTCATAGTGCAGGATATCCGTAAATCTGACCGGCACACCATCTCGCAGGTCCAGGACAGCAGCAAACACGGGTGAAATGGGGATACCTGCCGCCAGAAGCACACCGTTTAGCGCCACACTGCAGACGGTACCAAGTCCCATGTGTCCTTTCGGTATCTGAACCGTCCCCAGCTGCTCTCCGGCGGCAAAGAGTCCCACATAGGGGCTCATCCCCAAGCCTGCCCCAAGCATCCCGGCCAATTCCCTGAATGCCCGCGGGAGGACGCGCTCGGGGATGACCGACACATTAAGCACGACACGGCCCCGTCGACGCGAGAGGTCGAAGTCCATCCCCCAGGCAAGCTCCTCGACCCGCGAGGACATCAGCCCCACACGCTCGTATACCAACCCCTCCCGGGCCTCCCGCAGACCGGCCTGTGTGATCGTCCGCCCCCCCGAACGCCCACGCCCACCAGGGGTAATCAATCCCTCCACGACAAGCTGCTCAAGATTGAGTCGAACGCTTCGCGGGCTCAACGCAATGCCGAACTCCCGCAGACGCTGAGCAATCATGCCGCTGCCAATCGGGGTTGCCGCATCGCGAATGATGCGTAGCAGGGCGGCTTTCAGCTGAGGATTCGGCTTACTCATACAAGTCAATATGGCACGTTCACACGATGGGGCAAGAATCTCCTCTTGCCGCAATCGGCAGGACTGCCATAAGGATTCCCGTTGAGAAGCAACGTAAACGGAAACAAAACAGAACGCCCGAGAGGCCACCCACTACCTGCTCACGCAAGCCCGGAGGAGTACCACTCGCACTTCACTCATAAACGGCTGTGTTACCATATTAACACAGAAGGAATTGGCACAGTACACCGTCTCACGCATGAGACAAGAAGAGCCTTTCGCCGCTTACAAAAGGAGACTTTCTATCAGAGACACGACTTGCGGAGCCTAGAACCCTCTGCTATAATATGGCTACTGATTGCCATTTCATCGGACTTCACATCGAATTGTAGTTGTTCTGCCGAGCCACCTGAAGCCAGTCCTTGAGTCCGATGGGGAGCAGGCTTCCTGGCAGCGGAACGAAGAATGGAGATAGGTAAATGTCATCGTACGGCAAACGAGTTTTTGATGCTGTTGAGCGTCGCAATCCTGGTGAAGTTGAGTTTCTGCAGGCGGTAAAGGAAGTCATCGATTCGCTGGACCCCGTTCTTGGTGCTCGTCCCGAGTACGAGGAGAACGGCATCCTTGAACGCATCTGTGAGCCTGAGCGTCAGATTCTCTTCCGGGTTCCGTGGGTTGACGATGCCGGCCGCGTGCAGGTGAACCGTGGTCTCCGATTCGAGTTCAACAGCGCGATCGGCCCGTACAAAGGCGGTCTCCGCTTCCACCCGAGCGTTTGCGCCAGCATCCTCAAGTTCCTCGGCTTTGAGCAGATCTTCAAGAACTCCCTGACCACCCTGCCCATGGGCGGCGGAAAAGGCGGATCTGACTTCGACCCGAAGGGCAAGAGCGATGGCGAAGTCATGCGTTTCTGCCAGTCCTTCATGACTGAGCTTTGCCGGCACATTGGCGCCGACACAGACGTTCCCGCCGGTGATATCGGTGTTGGTGGCCGCGAAATCGGCTTCATGTTCGGCCAGTACAAGCGCATCCGCAACGAGTTCACAGGCGTCCTCACCGGCAAGGCCCTGAACTGGGGCGGCTCCCTGATTCGTCCTGAGGCCACAGGCTACGGCGCTGTCTACTTCGCCGATGAAATGCTCAAGGGCCGTGATGATAGCTTCGAAGGCAAAACCGTGACCGTTTCCGGTGCCGGCAACGTCGCCCAGTACACCGTCGAAAAGGTCACTCAGCTCGGTGGCAAGGTCGTCTCCCTGTCTGATTCCGGCGGCACGATCTATGATGCAGATGGCATTGACGAAGAGAAACTCGCCTACGTCATGATGCTGAAGAATGTCCGGCGCGGCCGGATCAGTGAGTACGCAGAGAAGTATGGTGCCGAGTACCGTGCCGGAGCCCGTCCCTGGGACATCCCCTGCGAATGCGCATTCCCGAGTGCAACGCAGAACGAGATCAGCGCCACTGACGCTGAGACGCTCCTCCGCAACGGCTGCTTCGTGATCTCTGAGGGCGCCAACATGCCCAGCACGCCTGAAGCCGTCGACCAGTTCCTGGCCAACCGGATCCTCTACGGTCCGGGCAAAGCCGCGAACGCCGGTGGCGTGGCCACCAGTGGACTTGAGATGTCGCAGAACGCCCAGCGTCTCCCCTGGAGCCGCGAGGAAGTCGACGAGCGCCTGCACAACATCATGATCGAGATCCACCGCCAGTGCTTCCACACGGCAGCCGAATACGGTCATCCGGGCAACCTGGTTGTCGGCGCGAACATCGCTGGCTTCGTCAAGGTCGCTGACTCCATGCTTGACCAAGGCGTCGTGTAAGCCTTAAACACTGAACCCACTCAGTACTCACGCCCCGCGTTCGCTCAGTCGAACGTGGGGCGTTCTCTTTTGCCAACGGGCCCCCGACTGGGGCAGCCTGGCCGCAGGCAGATCCGGGATGAAGTAGTGCAATGTGATCGATGCCTGTCTATCTATCCGGACTTGACGGAGTGGAGTCGCCCTTCGCAGGAGCTGGGCCTGCAATCCAGCAATTCGTCATCCCATCTCGCCTCCCTATGGTCCGCCTCTGATCCCCTGATTCTCTCGGCCTCCTTCAATGTCCGCCTACCCAAAGCCCGGGCGCGCCAACAAGCTGATCATCGCCATGCCCAATGAGCGTGCGCATACTCGCGATGGCGCTAGCCCTTGCTCGCGCGTCCACTCGATGTTACTTTCTGACCATAGGGTAGCTGGAGACTCGACCGTCGTCAGATTGAGGAGAGTACATGATGGGGTGGATTTTCTGCAGTGTTTGTGGGCGGAACTACAACACATTAAGGGGGGGATGTACCAATCCTGCCTGCCGGGCCGCAGACAAGGCGCAAGTAGCCAGGCTCCGTAACGCTCCCAAGCCGCCGTCGTCCAAGGTACAGCTTGACACTCTCGCCAAAGAGAAAAGCGCGTCCCTGCTCAGCCCGAAACGCAGTGTATCGAGTTCTACGTCGTCCCCTCCGGTGCTGGTCACTCAAGTCAGCCCTCCGCCCCCGGTCCGTCCGCCTGTCCCGATCGTGGTCAGCAACCGCGAGCGCTCTCCGGACCCCGATCATGAAGATTCCGAAGCTGGCCGCTATATCCTGTATCGCGGCGATACACGGTCGCCCAGTCAATTGGCCAACGGCTTCCAGGCTTGGGTCCCCGTCAGTGCCGAAGTCGCGCGGAGCATAATCCGGAAAGGCGCCGGCGCGCTGCTCGACAATACTCCAATCAGGCTGCCGTCTGCGGCGAGTCGCCATGAGGAGGGGCTCGGGAAGCGGTACAATCTGCTGACATTGGGGCGTCAGATCAAGCAGGAGAAGGCTGGCGATACGTACCATATATCCACCGATCCAAGCGAAGATTGCGGGGGGTACACGAGCGGGAACATCTATGCGATGCAATTTGATGGTCTCCACCTCTTGGACAAGACGCTGAAGCCAAGCAAGAAGGCGCTAAACCAGGTGTTGCCTCTCAACCCTTTGGTCCTGATCAACCAGCCAACTCTCACCAATGCCACGACGATTGCTCTCGTAATCGGGGGCGGAGCCGGGCCCGAGGTCGCGTTCTTGACCAGTATCCCCAGACAGCACATCTGCAAGTACAAGAGCCCGAAAGACCAGAGCTGGACGCGGTTCCGGTAGGACCGGGCGCAGTAAGAGTCCTGGGGACGGGCCAGGGCTGTTTCATTCTCAGCGCTGAGAGAGTCCAAAGTACCTCAGACGGCCCCCGACCGAGACCAGGCGCGCCCGGGAACCTTGCGCCGTACAAGCCGAGAGCATCTCTCCCGGCCAGGATGAAACAGCCCTGGGGACAGGCTTCCTATGGTTGACGTTTGGGGGAGGGCAAGATGTGGTCAGCTGTCAGGGAAGGTGTACGGCAATTCTGCGGGACAAGAAACACAGCCGGGCCAACCGTTACGAGGGGACGCGAATCGGGACCGGCATGTTCGACTCCCTGCGTCGAAATCTGGCCCGGGAAGGCCTCCTCGAACGCGCCACACTCTACTACATCAACTCATGTGCGTGGTCCCGGCTGGCCCGGAAGCACAACATGGAAACGGCCCGACGCTGCCGCTACGTCAACGGCTACGATTTCCTGGGTGGAATCGACTGCCATTGGCACCGAGTGGGCTATCCCTGCGGCGTTCTCAACGAATTCTACGAACTGAAGCCGGGAGACACCGAAGCCGACATTCTGCGCTACAACGGCGAAAGCGTTCTGCTGATGGGCTGGGAACAGTCACGCAACATCGCGACCGGCACGGCCATAGACATCCCTCTGTTCGCATCCATCTACGGCGTCCACAAACAGTCGGGGCGCCTTTCCTGGGCACTCCTGGATGAAACGGGTCGGCCAGTCGCGACCGGCACCCGGGACGTGCCCGAGATCCCCACCGGCTGTACCACGCCTCTTCCTTCCGCCCACATCCTTTTCCCGGACCTGACCAATCCCGCATTGCTCACGCTGGAGGTCTCGCTGGAGACCCCTGAGCGGCAGCTGCGCAACAGCCGGTCTTTCTGGTGTTGGCCGGCTGCAATACAGCCCGAAACGAGCGCCACCATCGTGGTGGACGCACTGAAGCCAGGAACTCTAGCAAGGCTAAAAGCGGGCGCGCCCATCGTCCTCCTCGGGCCGGGACCGTTCGCTGCTCTGCCGACGTCCTTCCAGCCCTCGTGTGCTGGTCGGGCGAACGGTAATCTGGCGACTGTCATCGCAGACCATCCTCTCCTCAACAGATTCCCCAACAATGGCTGGTGCGACTGGCAGTTCGCTCCCCTGCTTGAGGGCGGAAGCGCCGTCGTGTTCAACCAGCTTGACGCCCCGTTTTTACCTATGCTCGAGGTGGTCAGTTCCTTCAAGACAATCCGCAAACAGGGCGCCATCTTCGAGTACAATGTCGGCGATGGCCGACTGCTCGTATGCACGCTGAACCTGCCTGAAGACGACCCCGCTGCCCTGTGGTTGAAGGCTGCTTTGGCGAAGTATGCCGCATCCGCTCAGTTCCGCCCGAAGGACACACTCCCCGAGCATGTTCTCGATGACCTGTGTGAAGCAGCCACCACCCAAACGGTGGCGACAGGAACCGACCAGGGCTTCGACGAACGGGCCCAGGTCACACGCAGGCGAGAAATGCCGCTGGGGTAAAGGCTGAAAAATCGCCGCGCGTCGTGTTTGGGCGGCTAGAGAGACTGATCCCGTAGTGGCCACGGACCTCCCCATGGGCTGCGCAGCATGTGTTGGAGCACAGCGGAAGGAAAAAGGGGCAGACGGCACCTGACGCCGTTCTGAAACGCCGCTTTGATGCTGCCTGCCTCCACGGCCCGATCACTGAAGCAACCTGTCTTCCGTGTCCGGGCTCCTGAGGGTCACCTAATCCCAAGCTTCTTAATGCGGAAGCGTAGCGTGCTGGAGTTGATGTCCAGCATACAGGCGGCGCCATCCGGGCCTTCCACGCGTCCGTTGGTCAGCTCAAGGGCCCTTCGTATATGGGACGCCATGGCGTCGTTGAGCGTGGCCAAGGGAGCGGCCCAGTCAGGGCCGACAACCGTACTCGTCGGAGCAACGGGGATTAGGTCCAGGAAGCGCAGGGGGTGGCCCCGTGAGAGGATCAGGGCTCGCTCAACCACGTTCTGCAGCTCCCGGACGTTACCCGGCCAGTCGTAGTCAAGCGCGGCCCCCAGTGCATTGGGCTCGATCTCGGGAATAGGCAAGAGGCCCATCTCTCTCGCCTTGCGTTCGACGAAGTGTCGTAGGAGTGAGGGGATATCCCCTTTCCGTTCACGCACTGGCGGGAGATGAATCGGGAAGACATTGAGGCGGAACCAGAGGTCCTCGCGGAACGTGCCGTCGGCCACCATCCGCGGCAGATCACGGTGTGTAGCCGCAATGACCCGAACATCTGCCTGAATGGTTCGGTCTCCGCCCACCCGCTCAAACTCCCTTTCCTGCAATACGCGCAGGAGTTTGACCTGTGCGTCGGGTGACAACTCCGCAATCTCGTCCAAGAAGATGGTCCCCTCGCAGGCACGCTCAAATCGGCCTCGTCTCGCCTGGACTGCCCCTGTGAACGCCCCCTTCTCATGCCCGAAAAGCTCGCCGTCCAGCAGTGCTTCGGGAATGGCCCCGCACTGGACCCGGATCATGGGACCGTCCCGCCGCAGGGATGCAAGATGGATCGCGTTGGCGATGACCTCCTTGCCGGTCCCTGTTTCCCCGAGCAGAAGAACGGGGCAGTTCTGTGGTGCGACTTGGCGCACGAGGTCCATGACATGCCTCAGGCCAAACTCTGAGCCGATAACCTGACTTCCCAACAACGAGTCCATGTCTCGCTGCATCGCCAGATTATCTTCCCGAAGCTGGTTCCTCAGACGGCTCAGCTCACGGTAGCGCCGGGCATTGCTCATGGCGATCGCGATAGGCTCTTTGACGGCCGTGATCAGCTCCCCGTGTTCTGGGCGATACCGGTCGTTCCCGGCCGCGGACATCAGGAGGACACCGAATGCCTCCCCCTCAATGCGTAGCTGGAGCGCCATGACGGAGCGCGACGGGAGATCGGCGGCAAAGGCGCTCGGCATCCGCGACATCGGCTCACCCTCCAACGGCCTGTTGGTGATATCGAGCGGATCCTCCTCTCCCATCTTGGCAACAACATACCGATACAGAACGTCATCCAACGGCGTGCTCGGAAGCGACTCCCCGTACTCCCTCAGGCCGCCATCCACCGAAACTTCGGCCACTGTCTGGATCGCCAATTGCTCCATATCCAGGTAGTACAACCCCATGGTGTCAAGTGGGATGAACCCCTTCAAGTACTCCGTGGAACGGAGCAGGGCCTCGCCCGGATTTAGGTGTCCGGTGATCCGCAATGTGACTTCGCGGAAAAAGTCGCTTGCCGACGGTGTTTTCATGATTCCGCAACATACCACGCCCCCCGCAACATACGACGACCCCTCCCGCCAAATATCACGGGAAAGACACTTTGCGGGATCTCCGTAAGCACGCCGCCCCTTGGCATCATGCCTGCATATAGGCACGCAGCAAACCGACAGGAGATGTGACCATGCAGTGGCTGGAACTGGTTCGGGTATGTGAAAACTGGGATGCGCAGGTCGAGGAACGGCTCCAAGACGACTTGCCGCAAGAGCTCGAGAAACTGAGGGCGAATCCCAGATGCCGGATGGCGGCCGCCTTCCAGCACGTGGAGTTCCCAGGGGATTTCGCTGTTGTGGTGATCTGGTCGGGCAGGTGCAATCGCCAACGGAGCAGAGAGCTCGGCCTTCTGGCGGAGTATCTGACTTCGTTCGGGATGGTTGATCATCTGCTCTGGGTTGGGTTTGCCGGTTGGTTTGGCTCTTTGGAAGCGGTGGCCAAGGACGTCCCCACGCCAGGCCACGCCGATGTGGAAACGGGGCAAGGCAAGGCCACGAGGCCCACACAACCAAAGGGCCTGTGCCCACAGGAGACAACGAATGGTCGAACTGGAAAACGGTACAGAGACGTCGGTGCATGAGGTGCGCAAACCTCCTTTCGGGGGCTTCCAGGCGGTTGCTTTGGTGGTGCTCGTCGCGACGGGATGGCTTCTGCGCGGCTTGATGCCTGCCGGAGGGCCGGCAGGACCACCGGGAGGCGGCCCGGGAGCTTCTCCGGGACTGCCTGCCATCGTGGCCGCACAGGTTGCCGAGGGTCCGGCGGAATCGCCTCGAGAGTACGTGGGGCACGTTGAAGCGCTGCAGCACGTGAACGTCTGTGCTCAGGTTCGAGGAACGGTCGAGACCGTGCATTTCGCGGAAGGCAGCTACGTGGAACGGGATACACTTCTCTACACGATTTGCCAGGACCGATACAAGGCTCGCGTGGCTCTGGCTGAGGCCGGAGGAGCACAGGCCCGGGCCGGTTTGGAGGCCGCCGAAGCGGCCCGTACGGTGGCTGAGGCCGATCTGGTTGCGGCACAAGCCGATCTCGACGGTGCCAGAGCGAATCTCACGGCGGCCGTGGCCGGGGTGGAGGCGGCCAATGCGCGTCAAGGATCAGCAGACGCGAACGTCGACCGAGCGAGGAAATTCCTCAAGCGCCTCCAGGATGCCGACGAACGCAGCATTTCGCAGGCCGATCTGGACGCTGCAGTGAACGACTCTCTGCAGGGCCAAGCCGGCGTTGCTCGCAGCAAGGCACAGGCAGCGCAAGCCACGGCCCGAGTCGTTCAGCTGCAGGCAGTCATCCGACAGGTCGAGGGGCGGCTTGCGCAATCCCGAGCCCGGCTGATCCAAGCGAAGACCGGGATCGACCAAGCACAGGCCACAATCCGGCAGGCAACAGCGGATCTGCAATTGGCGCAGATTGATCTGGCGTACACGGAGATCCGCTCGCCGATCGCGGGTCGTGTTGGCAAGGCGTTGGTCACAGAGGGCAACCTGGTAGGCCCCGTCACCGGCCCCCTTGCTCGTGTCGTGCAGACCGATCCGGTCCGCGTGACGTTCGCGATGACCGACCGGGCATACCTGGACATGCTCCAGACGCCGGGCAACGACCGGCGGCCTCAAATCACCCTCCGATTGCCTAACGGAACACACTATTCGGAAGGCGGCGTCTGGGATCATGCGAACAACGAGATGGACCCGCGAACAGCGAATCTTGCCATCCGTCTACGGTTCGACAATCCGGATGGCCTGCTGGTCCCGCATAGCTACGTGACAGTGATCCTGGGGAAGAAAGACTGCCCGCGCGCGCCACAGATTCCCGTGGAAGCGGTCGTGGCTGATGAATGCGGCCATTTTGTGTTCGTGGTAGACGCGTCCGACACAGTGAGTCAACGCCGAATCACCCTTGGCGGTTTGCTCGGCAATCGACAGTGTGTCCGTGGTGGACTTGAGATCGGTGAGCGCGTGGTTGTCGGCGGGTTGCAGAAGGTGAGCCCGGGGCAGAAGGTGACCGTTGCGGAGCAAATGACCGATGGAGGCGCGTAGACTATGATCGCACGCTTCTTCATCGAACGCCCGCGCTTTGCCATGGTCATCTCCATCGTGCTGTCGCTGGCGGGTGTGTGGGCCATGATGTCGTTGCCCATCGCCCAGTACCCGGAGGTCGCTCCGCCGCAGGTGAAGGTGTCGACTCTGTATCCGGGCGCGAGCAGCGATGTGTTGGCCAACACAGTGGCAGCCCCCCTGGAGGAGGAGATCAACGGGGTGGACGGCATGCTCTACATGTCCTCCAAGAGCGACGACACCGGGAACTACGAGTTGACGATCACCTTCGAGGTGGGGACCGATCGGGATATCGCGCAGGTCAACGTGCAGAACCGCATCCAGCAAGCACGGTCCCGGTTACCCGACGAAGTGACACGCGAGGGCATCTCCGTCACATCGGAGTCCTCCACACTCCTTGGCATGCTGACCTTCCTCTCCCCCAACGGCACCCATGGCCGAGTCTTCATGGCGAACTACCTGCACACGCATGTCAAGAACGTGCTCAAACGTATCCCCGGCATTGGCGCCGCAACGGTTCTGGGGCCCGAATTCAGCATGCGTGTCTGGCTGGATTCCGACCGTATGAACGCGCTGGCCTTGACCCCGAATGACGTGGCGATCGCAATCCAGAGCCAGAACCTGGAGGCATCGATCGGTGCGGTGGGGGCGGAACCAAGTGGTGCCGAAGAGATGATGATGACGTTCCCCCTGCAAGCGGAAGGACGGCTCAACGAGCCGGAGGCCTTCGAAAACCTGATTGTGCGCAGTGCACAGGAGGGGGGGCTGGTTTATCTCAAGGACATCGCTCGGGTGGAGATGGGAGGGGATCTCTACACCATAGAGGGAACGTACAACGGAGTACCCGCGGTTTGCATCGAGCTGAACCAGACGCCGGGAACCAACGCCATCGATGCCATGGAAGCCGTTCGGGCGGAGCTTGCGCGCCTGAGCCAAGCCTATCCGGAAGACTTCAGAGGATTCGTGATGATAGATATCACGGAATTCGTACGCATGAGCATCAAGGAAGTCGTGGTGACCCTGTTTCTCACGTTCTCCCTGGTGGTTCTGGTGTGTTACGTGTTCCTGCAGGACTGGCGGGCGACACTGATTCCCACCGTGGCGATCCCGGTATCGCTGCTGTCGACCTTCATCGTGCTGGCCGGGTTCGGCTACAGCATCAATCTCCTCACACTCTTTGCACTTGTCCTGGTGATCGGGACGGTCGTGGACAACGCGATCGTGGTAGTCGAACGGGTGATCCATGTCATGGAATTCGAGGGATTGGACCAGAGGGCGGCCACGGTCAAGGCCATGCGTGACATCAGCGGGGCAATGGTCGCTTCGACTCTGGTCCTGCTCGCCATTTTCGTCCCGATCGCCTTCATGGGGGGAATGAGCGGCCGAATCTACCGTCAGTTCGCCGTGTCCTGTTCCGCTGCGGTGACGTTCTCACTTCTGGTCGCGCTGACCCTCAGTCCAGCCTTGTGCGCGACGCTATTGCGGATTCCCAAGCCGATCAAGCACGGACCGCTGGCTTGGTTCAACACGATACTGGACCGGAGTCGTCGCGGTTACGTGACCGCTTCCTTATGGGTTGCGCGAAGGACCGCGGTGACCGTCGTGTCCCTGCTCTTGGTAATGGGGATGTCATGGCTGCTCTTTTCGGTGACGCCGACTGCCTTCATCCCGGACGAGGATCAGGGCGTGGTCTTCGTGAACATCCAACTGCCCGAAGGCGCGACCCTGGCGCGCACTCGCAAGGTCTTGGAGCGGATCACGCCGTGGGTACTCAAGACACCAGGCGTACACGCATCCATGAATGTGGCGGGATTCAGCATGGTCGGTGGCCGCGGCGAGAACTCGGCCTTGATGCTCATCGACCTTGAACACTGGGACGAGCGCAAGGGCCCTGAGCAGAGCGCGTCGGCCATCCTCAGATCGCTGCGCGCCCGTATGGCCACCGTGCCGGAAGCCGAGATCAACCTGTTCATGCCTCCTGCCATCATGGGTATGGGAGCCAACGGCGGACAGGATATGCGCCTGCAGGCCCTCGACGACACGGATCCACTCAAGCTGGAAGCCGTCATGGCGACCGTGTTGGCCCGGGTCAACCAAGCCCCGGAGGTGATGTTTGCCTTCAGTACGTACACGGCACGAACCCCGCGGCTGTACGTGGCGATTGATCGCGAGAAGGCCCAGTCTCTGGACGTTCCCGTCGCGAACATCTTCGGCACACTGCAAACGTATCTGGGCAAGCGCTACGTGAACGACATCAACATCGGCAGCCAGGTCAAACAGGTACTCATTCGGGCCGAGTCCGCCTACCGAGGAGACGTTGGCGACGTTGAGAGACTCTATGTGCAAAGCGTGACCGGAGCCATGGTGCCTCTGGCCAGTCTGGCAACCATCCGCACATCGCTGGCTCCCCGCACACTGGACCGGCACAATCTGTTCCCCAGCGCCGCGATCACGGCCCTGAACGTTCCCATGGTCAGCTCCGGGCAGGCCATGGACGCGATGGAACGTGTGGCGAATGAGGTGCTGCCCCACGGCTACGGCTTTGAGTGGGCGGGCATGAGCTATCAAGAGAAGAGTACCGGCAACCAGGCGATCGTCCTGGTCGTGCTGGCTCTGATCTTCGGATACCTGTTCCTGGTCGCTCAGTACGAGAGTTGGACGATTCCCGTGCCGGTGATTCTGTCTCTCAGCGTGGCTCTCCTGGGGGCGCTGCTGGGCTTGGGGATATGCGGGTTACCCCTGGGGACCTACGCACAACTGGGCATCATCATGCTCGTGGGCATCGCCAGCAAGAACGCGATTCTCATCATCGAGTTCGCCAAACAGCAACGCGAGGCAGGGCATCCGATCATTGACGCGGCCTCTACGGGCGCCGGCGAACGCTTCCGAGCCGTGCTCATGACGGCATTCACCTTCATCCTCGGCACGCTGCCGATGGTCTTTGCCACGGGGGCCGGCGCTAACAGTCGGCGCGCCATCGGTACCACTGTGTTTTCGGGCATGGTCGTTGCGACCACGGTCGGCATCACCCTTACCCCCGCCCTTTACGTGCTGTTCCAGCGACTCCGTGAAGGGATCAAGGCGAAGGCCGGATTCGCAAGGGCCGACGTCATGAAGATGACGACGACCGTCGTTGCGTTGGCTGTTATGTCTTCACTGCTTTCCGGCTGCACCACGGTCGGCCCTGATCACCAATCGCCTCCCCTGCCCGAGCCCGACTACTCCGATGTGCTCGATCATGCAGAGCCACCACGTGAGATCACGGCAGAATCACTGGCAGACTGGTGGACTGTCCTGGGCGATCCGCTCCTCATCGAGCTGATCGGCAAGACGCTGGCCGGGAGTCCGGATCTGAGAGAGGCCAAATCCAGAGTCCGGGCGGCACGTGCCCGGTTGGGTATCCGTCGCTCCCGGCTGCTGCCGTGGGTGGACGTCGGTGGACTCCACAGCTATGGAATCGGCGATCCCGAGAACGTCACCGGCAGGCCGATTCAAGATGACGACTTCCAGCACCTGGGGCTCGACGCATCCTGGGAGCTTGATCTGTTCGGTGGCACACGCCGTGGCGTGGAGGCGGCCGCGTGTGATCTGCAGATGATGGGGGCATTGTCGGAGGCGGTGTGGGTTTCCCTCGCGAGTGCGGTCGCCAGCACCTACATCGAGCTGCGCATGTACCAACGAAGACTGACGGTGACCGAAGGCAACCTGCAGGCACAGGCCGACACCTTTGATTTGCTGAAGTCACGCCGCCGAGCAGGCTTGGTGGATGAGCTGGCCGTACACCAGGCCCGCTACAATCTGGAGCGGACCCGGGCATCGATTCCAGGATTGCGGAGCGGCGTCGAGGCGGCGATGAACGGTCTCGCAACACTGACAGGCTGCTTGCCCGGCACGCTGCATGAGCAACTGCGCGAGACACGACCGATTCCCTCGTTGCCATTCCACCTGATCACCGGGATCCCCGCCAACAGCCTGCGCCGCCGACCCGATATTCGCCAGGCCGAACACGCCTTTGCCGCGCAGACTGCCCGGATCGGTCAAGCCACGGCAGACTTGTACCCACGCTTCGCACTGGTCGGTTCCATCGGTTGGGAAACGGTTGGCTCGGCGAGTCTCATCGAGCCGGAGAGCCGTGTGTCGGGGATCGGGCCGTCCGTCCGCTGGCCGATCTTCCACGCAGGCGCAATCCGTAACAACATCCGGATCCAGACCGCGCTCCAGGGGGAAGCCCTTGCACGCTACGAAAAGACCGTGCTCAACGCCGTCAGGGAGGTCCGCGACGCGCTCACGGATTTCGCTGAGGAACAGCACGCTCGGAGGGCGCTCAGAGAAGCCGTTCAAGCGGCCGCCGAAGCGGTGGAAATATCTCGCGACAAGTACACGAACGGGCTCATCGATTTCAGCAATGTTCTGGACGCCCAGCGTTCGCGCCTTGGTCTCGAGGAGCAGCTGGCCGTGAGCGAGGGCGTCATCGTTCTGAACGCGGTGCGTGTGTACAAGGCTCTTGGCGGCGGCTGGGAAGCCTTCGCTGCGACCGCCGGGCCACGGCATCCCGAGTCCAAGCCTAACAAGTCGTTACGCGATCCCGTTCCCCGCGAGCCCCAACCCCAATGAGAGCCCAGCAGGAAGGAGAAAATGTGTCCCAGTGTCCCAAAGTGTGATTGTGGCAACAACGGTAGCGTCAAAAGTTCTATGAAAACAATGAAGAGAGACTGAGCCGGTATGGAGAATGGTGTGGTTTACCATGACGCTTGCTACCGGGCAAGTTCAGATCCG